>Ga0208299_1001927_pt1 | contig 14674 bp, 17 predicted proteins | sample 15_taG_FD_184089 | JGI IMG/M metagenome (GOLD analysis project Ga0208299, IMG submission 184089) | Marine viral communities from the Subarctic Pacific Ocean - 15_ETSP_OMZ_AT15312 metaG (SPAdes) (version 2) | ecosystem: Environmental > Aquatic > Marine > Oceanic | place: Pacific Ocean | collected...
AGAAGTCTGGAACTAACCACGCTAGAAATTTATTGTTTGCAGGACCACAAGAAGAACTCGCAAGAAAGTCAATCTCCTTTTTACTCAAGCTTTTAATTACATAATCTAGGTGCCTTAAATACGCTTTCTTATCCATGTTTACACCCTATGTTACAATAATATTTCATTCGTCCGAAGCATAAACTTTAAGTTCGCGCAAGTTGTTTTGTTTTCTCTGGTTTACGCTTTTTTTTTTAGGCATTTTTTTGCGTTTAGAAAGAATCTTGCATTTTTCACCTTCACCTTGCCAGACATATTCGACCACTTTCCCCACCATTTCTTCAATACGTTCGAGGCGTTGGTTATTGTCCTGCATGTGTTGATTCATTTCTTTTTTTATTAGTACACAATCTTCTTTACGTTCTCTGTTTTTCTCGTCTAATTTGGCTTCAATTTCAATATCTTTTTTCTGCAAATTTGTTAACTCAGTATTTTTGTTTCCGTACCACTCCCCAGCAACAAAAATACTGCCGACAAGCAAACCCAAAAATGTTAAAAGTGCAATTCCAAAACTTAAAGCTTTTCTCACATAATCAAAACTCATAACTCAACTCTCCCCATTAATTAAACTATTGTTCCTGGTGCCGTTGTGGCCCCTGTTCCGGATGATGGCGTAACTTGAACCGCAATTCCTAACGGAACTTGTGCATTCGTAGTAATATCCGCATATATTTGTGTCATAACAGTTTGCCATTTTAGTTCGTTATCTTCCTTTTGCTCATCCGTAAGCGCGTTTATCGCGTTCCATACCGCTGTTCCTGCTGTTGTTCCATTTAAAGGCATTACACACCATCCTTAAACAATTGTAACCTTGCTTTTAAATTAGTTAATAAAACTATTGTATCTGGGGTTAATGGAGCTGGGCCCTGCATTGTGATAGTTTTTTGACCTATTATCGTGTCCATTATTTCCAGCATTAATGAGATTAGTTCTTCGGCGTTGCTATTTATTTCAATAGCACCATTATTTTTAAAATAGAAAGACCCTTTCACCAATCCGGAGCTATCCGTCCAAGGGATTCTAACCTCACCTGGAGTTATATCAGTTTCCAGAACTACACCAGAAACAACGCTTTCGCCTCTTTTGTCTGTATCATTTAAAAGTGCTTGATCATCTGGAAGTGGTAAGCTTTCGAAATTTGGCGGATTAATTATATTGTGTTCTGAAGTGTCGCCCTCGTACTGCTCAACAATCGCTATACCGTCACCGTCAACTTTTTTAGTAGAATTAATCTTAACTAACTTATTCAATCAAAAAACCTCTCAAACTCGTTATTTAAAGCGCTTTTTGGAATTACCGTAATTTTAGAAACTTTCTTATCTTTCAAATCTACAAATTCGACTGACTTAATAATAAATTCAGTAGTATTATTTATTCTCACATCAGGTTCTTTAATTGTGATTATATCGCGTGGTTGTAGTAACTTACCATTAACATCTTCCCAAAAAGGCAACTCTAAACTAATATCTTGCGAATCAATAACGGATCTTCCCAGCTCAGATTTAAGGTAGTTTTTTAAATCTCCAGAATCGCTGGTTTTGTATTCCAATGTCTGGTGTCTGAATGCATCTATATCAAGCTTCTCTTTTGCAACCTTGGTTTTTTTCTTTCTGTTTGCTGAGGTAAAACAAGTATAGTCTGAAAAAATACTAGTGGCATCATAAGACGCCTCAAAATTGTAATTTCCTGGCTGTATGTTAAGCGTTGGAACTTTACCTTCAATATTATCAAAGGAATAGAATAAACGTCCATCTGGAGCCGTAGAAACAATTAAACCTTGTTCATTTGCAAGAGATATCAGAAAGGTGCTAATATTATCAGTTATGCCTATTTCTGTTTTATCCATTTTTTTATTAAGAGAATCCAGGGCCTCCGGTGCATAATCTACACCAACGCCAAACGGATCACAATATTCATCGCTTACACTAAGTAAAGAAACTTTCTTTTTTTGCCGTGGATATAAAGAAGCTGGAAGGGTCATGTCTTGCAAAAGTCCCGCCCTGCCATAGCCAGAAACAGTAACGGTTTTTTGTTCGCTTGATTCATAATTATGAACCATCAACAATCCTGTTATGATTAATTCCTCTTTGTAGTATATCTCACAATCTGCAAAAGAATAAGGCTTAAAAGCATCTCGAAAAGCTTCATTATCGTTTTCGTAAGGTGCTGTAAAAGTAAAAGATGGAGCAAGCGTGTCAAGGTCAAACTTCATTTTAAAATCAGTGAAAAACTCAAACTTCTTATCCGCAATTACAATACCAATACCCTCAAATTTATAAGGCTCTCTGGTGGTGAAAAAAGCGTCTGGAATAGTTAGTATTTGACCCTCTACAATTACGTCACTTGTAAGATTGTTTTTCTTGCGTATATCTATATATCTTGCTGTATTGTATAGGTATGTTTGAGCTAATGACTGAAGAGTGTCGCCAGTTTTTACTTGATGTTTTACAGCCATTTAATCACACATAATATTTAAAAGTTTCACCCTGTGGCAATTCAAAAACCTTAGAATCCAGGACTTTATTTATTTTAAGAAAATTAATAACTTCGTCGTCTAGTTCATCCATGTTGTCCGCACCCAACAAACGATATGTTAATACAAAAGCATCCTCTTTTTTAGACAAAACTATTGATCTTTCTTGTTTTGCAGCAAAAGCAATACCGTTTAAATTTTCCGCTGTGGTACTGGTAATATCTGCCAGCAATTTCAACACGTCTCCAGACTGTTCAAACCCTGAAACAGTAACCTCTAAACCATCAATGATAGTTGTGTATGAGTCCATATAGTCTTGAATTTGATCTATAGTTGCAAACACTGCTGATTTTGTTACATAATACGATTCATCACCTTGCATAGTTGATTGACAATAACCAGTTAGCCCCGCACTTAACAAAAGCATTGCATTATTTGGGTCGGTAACTTCTGCAGTATAATCAAGGAGCAGATCTGTATAATATTGCAATTTATCCGCTGTGGTCTGCAAAACTCTAGCGGGATAATTAACTAAGCCTTGAGTAACGCTTGCAAGTTGAGCAATATTAGTCTCAAAAGTAGTCAAGAGACTTTCTGCAGTCAACTTTATAGCTTCCAATTCCGCTAGTGCATCGGCTGCAATATCGTAAGCATCCAGTAAAACAGACGCGCTTTCTATTGCTTTTGCCATTTCTGTTTTTATTGCTGTAATTTCAGAAGGTAATTTTAACTCTAAATCAGTTTCGTAAACACTAGCATTTATTAATTCTAACTCACTTCGTGTATTGTCCACGTATAAAGGCGCGTCCTCTTCACTTAAAGGAGCTGTTAAGTCAATAGTTTCATGGAGAGTGAGAGAAAAGGCGGCCTCATTTGCCTGAGTAGATAACGCATCATTTCTTTGCAAGCTCAAAAGCTGGACATTGTAAGAAGTTTTTCTAATTGGATGGGTAAATATTAAAGGCCGTGGGTCTCTGGTGGCAAGCTCGAAAGTGTCTGCTACTTCGTCGTAGTCATCACCAGAAAAGAAAAGCACGATAGGAAACACATTGGAACCGCTGGAGCGTCTTTGAACATAGTCACCATTCCGATTAGCAAACCCGAAAACGGTCGCGCGTTCGTCACGAGTATTCGACAAATCTTGATACTCAAAAACAAACCTGTCACCCGCTGCGGTCTCTATTACTGCGTCTTGGACTCTATCTTGCCAACTCATTATTTTTGACTCCCTAAACCAAATTATTAATATTTTAGTATATTTTTAGTTAAAAATCAATATAATATGTATAGGAGGTATCTAAAATGACAGATTTTATAAAAGTAGATACGAAAGAAATTGACATTTTAATTTTCAAGCTACGTAAAAAAATGCCTAAAGAAGTTGACGGTGTTATTCGTAGTTATGTAAATGAGTTAGGTTTTCAGACTAAAAAAAATGCTAATAAAGTTATGGATCAGAAATTTAATTTTGCCAACAATTCAACTAAAAACTTTACAAAACGTGGTGTTTTTGTTCAAAAAGCTAAACGTGGGGAACAAACGCCCACTTCAGAAGTTGGAGCTACTGGAGATTTAAAAGGAACTTCTTTAAAAGCTAGAAAAGCTTCATATTTAGCTAGACAAGAAATGGGGGGGACTGTTACACAGTTACGCGCTGGAAATTCCGGAACTCGTAAACAATTAATAGCCCCAAATCCTAAACATGCAAAACGTAGGTCAATGAAAATGAAAGGAAAGGCGGCTTTTCCAAAGAAAAAAACTGTAGATAAAAAACATGCTCTGGCTTCTGCTATTGCCAGCGCTCGGAAACAAGGTAAAAAGTTTGCATTTTCTCCTTATGGCATTTATAGAGTTTTAAAAAGATCTGCAAAGTTAATGTATATATACAAACCAAAAGATTCTATTAAAACACCAAAACGCCCATGGCTTCAACCTAGTGTAAAAATGACTATGGCAAAAAGAGAGGCTATTTTCAGGTCTAAAACAATCAGAATGTTTAGTGAGTTAAGAAAGAAGGGTAAGTTCTGATTACATCAAAGAAGAAGTTTCGATTTTATAGATATTTAAAATAAAGCTAGCTGGGACTTGTGCCGCTGTTGTAACGGCTGTTGGTACTGTCCCTGTTGTTGTTATAATATTTCCCAAAGTGTTATTCTCAAAATATCCACTTGTTGAATTGTGTTCGCTCCTGACAATAGTGATATACCAAGAAGTCCCGGCGTCGTCAGTTGTGAAAGGGGTAAAATCTGATAACGTAGCCTCTACAATATAGTTACCTGAATCAGTAATATTTAGAGTAAACTGTCTGGAATTTGTAGGCCCTAAAAAAGCACCCTCCGCAAAAGCATAATTTAAATCTGCTCCTATTTCTTCAATAACTGCGCCGTTTTGCACGGTCAACATAGTTCTTGAAAAATAAAGCTTATCCATTGATTTATTTACATCACTGTCTTCTTTTTTTTCGGGTGTTTCACTAAGTGTTATTCCAGCCCTTCTTATTAGCTCCATAGCTGCTTGATATAAATCACCGCTGCCGCCTACGTCCTCAAGCAGTGGTGTTCCGTCGCCACTAACTCCCGGTGTGGTTTCGTTTTGCGCTCTTCCTGTTGGATAATCTGCACTTGGTGCTATTGTGTTTGCTATTGCTTGCCCGTTATAACTTCTCATTTTTTTCTCCTAAATATAATTAATCAATAAAATTACCATCATTCCAAGTGGTTTCAACTCTAGTATTAAACGTCGAAACTCTGCTTCTCTATCTGTATCGACATCTGTCGAAGTTCCAAATGTTTGACCACCAATAAAAAAAATATATTGCCAATTTATTTGAGCCGCGGTATCTGTAATTGAGCTCCGATACTTTTCATCCTCGGACGCCAAAATACTATTTACAACAATGTTTGATTGTCTCGGCGTTTGTAGGTAAGCGGACCCCAAAAACGAGCCCGGGTTTCCTAAAGAAAAATCACTAGACGAGTTTAAATAAGGTCTCGGGTCGATTCCATAAACTTTAGGGGCTGTCAGATATGCCGCGCCGCCTAACTGAGACGCGCCCCCCAATAAAAATTGGTCGTCGGTGCCTTCAAAATGATTTAAGTGAACATACACGTCAAACCCTGCCGCCTGTAGCGAATCTTCAATATCTTGCGCGGTTATCCCTCCGATATCTCTAAGCTTTCTAACCACATCATTATTTTGTTCTGTCAGTGTTCCTGCTGGAATTAAACCTAGTACATTTTGCCACGCTTCAAGCTTATCGTTAAAAAGAATATTGTTTATATCTGCAATAGCTGTTGCGTTGTCCTCGGCTGTGTTGAATTCTGAACTAATACCATTTAAAACGCCCTTCATCACCTCGCCATTCCACGCGCGGCCCGTTGGTAAACGTCTTTGGATAGCTAAACTGTGAAGCTTGGAGAATCCAACACCTAATGCACTTAGGCCAATTAAAATAGTCGGGTTATATGTTAACGTTCCCGTTCCGGCTTTCGCTCCAATTGTCGCAGGGCAGCCTCGAACGTCAATTACTTTTGTTTCACCAGCTGGAATTGCAAAAGTTGGAATAACAGATAACCATGCTGACTCTGTTTCTAATTTCGAATGGAATTCACCAGATACCGAAAAATCAACATTTCTTGAAATTGTATCGTTATTTACTACGCTGAATTTAGTTGTAGTTGTGCATGACCCTTCTGGAGCTGTCCCTAGGTCTGCAAGAGGTTTGTAACTTGGTAAAAACTCAACTGAGTTTAAAGCGTCATCTGTCAGGGTCAATGTTGCGGGTAGTGTTATGGTTCTGTTATCTTCATCATACCTATACCAACGTTGGGTAATATCATTTGCACCAACTGCGAAACTATCCGCGCCATTAAAAAAATTAACTCCGTCCGCTGACCACTCTAAACCGCTTATAGCGTTACTGGTTACTGTAATTCCTGAACCTGTTGTATTTTGCGCATATAGATAATCAATTGCATTTGTGATTAGGTCGAGCCCTTCAAAGGCGTCCTTGGTTGGTGTTACCGTTATGGAGTTTGTGCCATCAACACTGAAAGTAGTATCTGGGCTTGTAGTGGCCAGATATTTCGGGTCGTGGCGGAAGGTTAGAGTCTTTGTTGAAGCTATCGCACCTTCATAATATATTGCTAGTATTTGGTCACTGCTTAATTGGTCAGTGTAGATATACACCTCATCCATATCACCGTTATAATACCTACTCGCAGTTAAACCCCTATCAATGCCTATAACTCTTAAGTTGTCACCAGCCCCATTTAAAAAAGTTCCTGAAATGGCGTTAGAGTCCTCTTCAGCCCCATTAACATATAATTTAATATTACCAGTGCTCTCTTTAGCTGTAATTGCGATATGCGTCCACTCGTCCCAATTTGCAACCGTGTGAGCAACGGTAACACTTCCCGCACTTGTTGCTACTTGTCCAGTTATAATATTTCCACCTATTTTCAAATATGATGCAAAATCGTCAACATTCCACTCATACAACCATTTATCTGTTATAATGTAGTTGTTTTTAACCCAACAGGCAAACGTCCACTCCGAAGTATTAGAAAAAAGCTGTGGTACTGCAAGATAGTCACTTTCAGACCCTATAAAATCTGCTGCACTATTAGAATTACCATTTCTATCTAGTGTTAAAGTTACACCATTATTTGTTAGAGTGTGGCTGTTTCCGCTAGAATCAGCTGTAACATCTCCATCGAATTTCCATAAACCCTCTGGGTCTGGGATAGGTACAGTTGGTGGAACACTTGGCCCTAGATCAAAAGGCGTTACCCCCGTACTCCAAGTGCTCCCGCCATCATCTGAAATCTCAAGCCCTGCAACCTCGTTGTCAACTGTTACTGTTTCGTTTATGGCCCCATCATTCGTTACGACACCTGTGGCGGTCTGTCCTGCGGTTACATCTATTGTTGCGGCTGAACTTTCACCATTAAATTTAATTCCCATTACCGCCCCCTACACATATGTTATTGTTCCAGTTAAAGGGATATTCCCGTCAGGTAACGTATCATAATTTTTATCAACACTATTAAAGCTAATCTGCAAATTATCAAAAGTCGCTGGAAGTATAGCGTTTTGAACGGCTGCGAAAACTTCACTATTAATTATTCTATCGGCCCTTTCTGATTCCAAATCAATTCCATCAAGAAAAGGTCTTTTGTCTTCAAAATAAGCATCAATAACAGCTTCAATTGTCGCGTCAAGTCCACTGGTTGAAATGTTTGTTATCTCTATGTCGTATTCTCTAGGGATTGTTGAAATTACGGTCAAAGCTCCCGCCGTTGCCGGTTGGACCAATTTTATGTAGTCGTCGACGTCTGTTAGTAATGCCGGGGCTGCTATCCCCTGTGGATCTGAGGCATCTTGAATGTAAACTATCATCTGGTTAGGACTGCCGCCTGTGTATGAATATCCTTTTAAAACGCCAGCTACTTCATCCGCCCACACTACATAATCACCTCTTGCACCCCCGCGCGGTGTATTTCTAAAAGCTTGAATAATATCTTCTCTATACTCTTCAATAGTTTCTCCTGCGGTCGGTGCTGTTGTTTCACTTGCAACCGTTGCCGGATCATCAATGTTGTAGCTACGTTGTGAAAATAATTCGTCGCCAACATTTAAGCTAACATCTGAACCAACACCAGAACTTTTTACCTGTACGGTTCCACTACCAGTTATTACAGTGTCAGTTTGAACTAAATAAACAAAGCTATTTTCCTGATTGACAAATTTAGAACCCGCATATATGGTGTCAGTTCCAACAACTGTCAAGTCATAAGTTCCACCCGTTGCGGGGTCGGGATGTCGGTTTAACTTAACATCTCCCCAACTTTCTAAACTGCCTATAGAACTTTCTGTTTTTGAATAAGCCTCAAGAGGGTTTCCTTGTTTAGCTGCTATTTGGGTTACAAGTTCCATAAGTTTAAATTCTGGCCCTAATGCTTTTGCAAAAGCGGCCTCAACTGATTTTTTAAGCGGATCACTATTAAATGTCGGGTCAATTGCTTGAACCTCTGCAACGATAACTGTATATATTCTTTGAACTATTTCGGCGGTTGTTGACATCTTTTTAACTCCCCTTTAAAATCGTTATATTTTACACTTTATTTTCAACAAAGTAAACTTTAGTTAACACTTTTAATTTCTGGTTAAAAATACCATGTTCAATGATTCCACTGTAAGTGTCTGCCCTGTAGCACCTGACCCTCTAGCCCATACCTCAAGTTTTTGGCCCGCGGTCAGCTCGATTACTCCAGTAATAACAAGTGACTCTGTTTTGCTTGAGGCTCCAAACGTATGCTTTGAACTTTGCGCCTGTGGCTCATCATCGATGAAAAGCGTATAAAAAATAGTATCTGCTTTTCCTACTTTTGCATCACTTGCGCCAGTAAAGGAAAACCGCCCTCCATCAGTGCAATATAGAGAACCTGCTGAACATGTAAACCCAACCGCACCGCATGCGGATAAACCTGGTATTTTCGAATAAGTCACACCATCACTATTGATTGATATTGGGTCGGTGGCTGATTCAAGGTGGAATTCTGTGCTGTCGTCGCCTTTAAAATCTACGCTTGCTTTATGGTAGCTTGCAACCGCTATGCACTCGCCCTTCCCAATTTCATTGTAAATCCAGTTTGTCCCATTGAAATATATTTTATATCCACGGTCTTTTTTATCTAACTCAAGAGTATGGGCAGTTGCACCGCCAGCGTCTTTAATTAAAACAAAGCATGAGTTTTTCTTGAATTTCTTTTCCGCATCCAAAACTATTAGGCTATTAACCGTTCCAAAAGGAATTGTAATTTCAACTTCGTCGTCTGTCGTATCCACGACATAAGTACGGCTTCTATCATGAGTATGATCTGAATCAATCTCTAGGTAGCTGTCATATGATGCAAACATAAGGCTTACAGCTTGACTATCGACAGCTCTATTTAAATCCGTACCATCCGCATAAAGTGAAAAAGGAGCGTTTGAACTATATTCTAAATAAAAACTAACGTCAGATCTAGCCGTAATTGGTAGCTCTTCAGTTTGATTTTCTGAAAAATTAAATTTAATCTCATCACCAGAGCTTTTGCTGTCCCATAATGAAACTGGTAAGATCGTTTTTATCATTAATTTATTTGGGTCGGTGTCGTCACTTGCTTCATATATCTTAAAAGTAACAGGTGAAGTTGGGGCGGTAGTTCCACAAGTAAGATATTGATTATAAATAAATGCAAACCCTGCACCTGCTGAGGATGCAACTACTGCTATTTTGTATTTTCCGCTATCTAAAACAGCATCAACATTATCTGTTCCATCAAAGAAAACAACTTTACTCATTGCCCCTTCAGGGTGTGCAACCCCTAGCGGAAATGAAACCCCAGCTTGAGTAACTCCCAAAACTGGCGGGAGATATGCTGTTCCAAGGTCACGTTTAATTTTAAACCCAACATTAGACCCAAAATCAGACATTCCTAATTGTTCGCCAACTGTCACCGAACCCCTGGACAGTTTGATTCCAGTTGGTATAGGTTCGCAGCAGTCTACCGAATATTCCATAGGGACAAATTGGGTACCATCCCATTTAAATAAAGCATCTCCTTGTTGTGGGTTATTAGGATCACCGCCCAAATATAAGACGTCATCTTTGTATATATGTTTGTATGCCATTTTTTTTACCTCTTAAAATATAAACCAATTTGTACCATCACAATAAATTCTAATTGACCCATAATCGCTATCAATAACCGCGGTGTCAATCCCATCTATTTTTTCTGAACCTTCGGTATCGATTGTAATGTTTTTAGTATTTGCATTACCGCCGGCATCTTTAATCGTTATAACCCTTTCAGAAACTGCTTGATCAGATTTCAAAGTGATTGTTACGGCGTCCGTTGTGGTATAAGTTACGTGTAAAATTCCATCGGCTGTAACAAGATCATGCGTTGCTCCATCAACCACCGTTATGCTATAGATACCGTCAAGAATTCCCAACACGTAAACCGCCTGAACTAGTTTTTCTTCACCGGCCACGTCAACTACCGCAAAAGTATCATTTTTATTTCCTAAGCTAACTAGGGTCGCGGCTGGTGAATGCACTCGGATTGCCTGTTTGCCTGCCTCTGCTGTATAGATTGTATTGTTATCTGCCATTTTTTTAAGCCTCCTGTAAATATTCGAGAGTTGCATCCCAAATGTAACTATATTTTTCCTCTACCTGTCCTGGTTTTATTACGTTTATTTCCATTTTTAATCTTTGCGCACTGACAATACTTGCCGTAGCATCTACACTATCGACTATTTTTTTAGTTATTAACCATTGTAAATCTTCAATAGCTGCCTGTTCATATTTTTTCAGAGTTCCAGACATCATAGCTATACTTTGCAAGGCTCTTTCAAATTTAGTATTAAATTTATCTTCAGGCTTTTGAATTGAAAACAAATTTCCCCACCAATCATTATTATCTACGCCCGCTGGTCTTCTTTTTATTGGAGTATCAGCTTGAGTATTTCCCCCGAAAAGAGATATATAAATAATTGTATGAAGTGTCAAATCTGTTTTTATTTTACCGTTCTCTATATAAAAATCACCACGTGTTTTATTATCTTTTAATGCAATCATCTTGCCCCCGCCATTGCTGTTCTTTCCATGGAAATTAGGCCGCCCTTTTGCTTCTTGTCGCTTTTCAATTCTGCTCTACCTGTTTCATCTCTGATAAGTAATTCAGAAGAGCTTTTATGATAGCTTTCAGAGATTGACTTTGAGGCTGCTATTTGTGGATTAACCAGTTGATTGCTACCGCCTCCGCTACTACTAACATCAAAAGTGCCACCCATACCAGGTAAGCCATTAATTATACCGCCTACTAAATTAAGCCCTCTTTTAATTGCACTAATTGCACTCCAGAAACCACTTACAATTCCATTCCATAAATTAGTGAAAAATGTTTTTATAGGTGCCCAGTTCTCAATAATTAAACTAGCTGCATAAATAAGACCCGCAAGAACTGGATTAAATGGAGCTATAGCCGCTATTATTCCCATCACAACTGTTTGCCAATTGGAAAGCAGAAAATCAAAAAAGTATGTCCAATCATCAACTAATGTAGCAATCATTATAATTACTCCAGCTATTGCAGCACCAATTAAAACAAAAGGATTCATTGCAACGGCTGCATTAAAAAGCCACATTACAGCAGTAGCCGCAATCAATGCCGTGGTTACAACGCCTAAAGCAATTGCAATGGCACCGATTAATTTTATAGTTTTTGGATTCGCTTTAACAAATTTACCTATAGCCTCTGCCATTTTTCCAACCTTATCAACAATTACTTCCATCGCTGGTTGTAGTGCTTCAAAAAGTTGTAGCTGTAACCCTTCAATAGCAGAATTCATTTTTTTGATTCTACCCTCTGTGGTGTTGCGCATTTCGGTAGCCATGTCTTTTGTTGCACCTGTTGCACTTCTTAGCTGGTCAGTATATTTTTCAATGGCTTTTTCACCTTGATTCATCAAAACTATCGAACCAGCAACCGCACGTTTTCCGAAAAGAGTTGCTACGGTGGCGTTTTTTTGAACCTTAGACATTTTAGTTGTCTTTTCGTTTAACTGTCCAAGGATTTTAGACATTGGCAACATTTGACCTGTTGCATCTTTTATTTGAATCCGCATTTGTCTTAGTAATTTTGACTGTGCTTTTGTTGGTGCCTGTAAATTGATAAACATATTTTTCAATGTTGTTCCCGCTTGTGTTCCTTTTATACCTGCATTTGCTAAAAGCCCTGTTAAAGCTGAAAATTCCTCTATACTTGCACCCGCAGCCGTTGCAATTGGACCCGCTGTTTTTATAGTTTCAAACATGGATTCCATTGTTGTATTAGCTGTTGTTGTGGTCTTTGCCAAAACATCATTTACACGAGCAAGGTTTTTTCTTAATTGCTCTGAATCTTTAGTCATTAAATTAAAGGCCCCTAAAGAATCACTCGCCATATCTGTTGCTGCTGCTAAGTCTACGTTTGAAGCTGTCGCAAGATCTACTACACCTGGTAATGCTTTTAAAGCTTGTTCACTATTAAACCCCGCCATCGCTAGAAAGTCAAGCCCTTGTGCTGCCTGTGTTGCTGTAAACTCTGTAGTTCTTCCAACTTCTAAAGCTGTTTTTTTAAGTTCGTCAAAAGCCTTAGTCCCACGTTTAGCGCCATCCACAAACTTTACCGAAGCACTAACCATCGTTTTTTCAAACTCAACACCCTTAGTTATAGCCCCGCCAATGGCATTTTTAACCAACAACGCACCACCTGCAATTCCTAGAAATCCAGCGGCCTTAGCTCCTAATTTTTGCATCTTCTTAGTTTTTCTATTAAATCGTTCCAATGCACCGCCCATTTTATTAAATGCACTCGAACCATTTTTTGACATAGTTTTAAAAACATTGGACATCTTGTCCACGCCCTTAAATATTGTTGATACTGAAAATTGAGTAGCCATAAAACCCCACGTTAGGCACTGGAGGGCCTAGTCCTCGTCAGTTGGCTTTTTCGCCTTTTCTGACAAGTCCACGGCCCTTTCATACCAATAATAAAGATCGTCCATGTCGTTTTCATCGCCACAAACAAACATGTTTTTCATGTCGTGACGACTAAAACCAAAAGTAGAGGCGACACTAGCAACCATATTGCTAATGTCTAACGTCACCCCACCAAATAAAAACTCACTAGCTGTTGTGCTGCCATCAAATCAGAAGAGTCAAGTTTTCCAATAATACCTTTATTCATTCCAGTTAAAACCGCAATCAATGCTGAAGCTTTACCCGTTGCATCAGAATCTTTATACTCTTTCATTTTTGACATTTCAAAACCTAAAAGCCTTGGTTTAAATTTGAGCTCTTGAACTGTGTCTGATGTAGGAAAAAGAAGTTTTTGTATTACGTTTCCTTCTTCATCAATAGCAAAAGTTCCATCCATTATGTTTTGAACTACGGATTCTTTTAGTTCTTCATCAATTAAGCGTGGTTTAATTTTCTTAATATCAAAAGCCCATTTGTCAAACTCAATTATAGCCTGATCTCTGTTAATTGTACTCATCTCTCTCTCCTTGGTGGTTTAATTATTATGCAATTTTGTCAAGTCTTTTGTTGCCACTTAAAGTAATAGCAATATAACCTGTATTTGTATTTGCTTTCAAGTCGCCCTCAATGCTTCCTTTACCTGTATAGACTACACCGTTTATATGTTGCCAGGTTATTGTTGCATCAATTGGACTATCAGAAATAGACTGTAAGAATTCAATAGCTCCATCATCGGGATCAAATTCTATTTGAATTCCTTCTATCATCCAAGGTTTTGCGTTTAATTGCTTATGCCCTGTTAAATTTCCATTTGCCGCTCTAGTAGCTGAATAACCGCCCTTGTCAAGAGAAATATCTTGATTTGATTGAACCGCAAAAGGTCTTGAACCAACTACGCTATGTGCAATTGTCAATTCTAGTGTATCACCACTTGCCATATTATTCTCCTTTTAAATTTGTCCTAAATTAAAACCATCTTGCGAGTTGTCGCATAGTTCAAAAGTGTTATTAAATGAATTTTCAACAATTGAACTGCTTTTACTTTCAACTGTCTTTTTTTTACTTTTTTCCACTTTTGCATTGATCTCAACAACTACCATTATTGTTCACCAAAATTAAAACCAGCGTACGCCGTTGTTGCAACTACTCTTGCAATCGCTGTGCGTTTGTAGTAAAGAAGCGTTTCAAATCTTTGCGGATTAGTCGCGCTAATTTGTGCCTGTAAAGACTCTTTTGAAAAAGAAGCATCCGCGATAATTGCAAGATTCTCTAAACTATCAAAATAAGTATAAAGTAACCCTTTCCAATCTTTAGGTTTAATTGTACTTGTAACGCCAATAACTGCATCATCATTGACTAAAGTTTTATCAATTAAGTTAGCAGCTTCAAGAAGTTTGTATCCATAAATGAAATTAAAGTCAATACCTACAATATCCCTTACATAACGCCAATCAACCGCAAGCGGACTTTGATCATCTGGCCTTCTAAAAGTAATAAGATCATTGATTTTGTAACCTTCTGAAGCGTTCCAAATTACTGTAGAAATACCATTTTTAAAAAGATCTTCTCTAGTTGCATAATCATTCATA
>Ga0208299_1001929_pt1 | contig 14658 bp, 15 predicted proteins | sample 15_taG_FD_184089 | JGI IMG/M metagenome (GOLD analysis project Ga0208299, IMG submission 184089) | Marine viral communities from the Subarctic Pacific Ocean - 15_ETSP_OMZ_AT15312 metaG (SPAdes) (version 2) | ecosystem: Environmental > Aquatic > Marine > Oceanic | place: Pacific Ocean | collected...
TTTTCATATTAAGAAGAGAGTTTAGAACCATATCAGATGTGGAACTTTGGATTACAAAATTTAACCCTTGGCGTAAAGCTCGATATTGATACTTAGTAATTGGGCTATTTACGTTAGGGAGATTTCTACGTCGTCCAAATAAACTCATAGAATACCCATTAGTTTTGGTAAACTTATTAACCACTTTCATAAACGAAAAGATTCCGGGGAACTGCGTTTGGAATCTCTTAAAGATATCCTTTGCGTATCCGTCAGACCTTCCAATCTGCTCAGCTAGTTTTTTGTATGAGCCTCCATACACAATTAAGAAAATACAGGACTTGGCGACCTGCCTTTCTCCTTTCGAGATATCTTTAATATCTTTACCGAATACTAAAGAGGCGGTGTAGTAATGCAAGTCCTCTCCCGATTTAAACGCTTCAATCAAAGCTGTATCCCTACTACAATGAGCTAGTACCCTAAGTTCAGCTTGCGAGAAGTCCGCGGCTATGAAAGTTTTTCCTTCGTCTGCCATCATAAGCTTTCTAAGATTAACTCCATCTGCCGTAGTTCGAGGCAGGGTGTGGAATGACACGCCTTTACTTTGCTCTTTCTTTCTACCCGCAGAATACTTAGAGCAGCTTAAGCGACCTGTTACAGTTGTGGCAAAGTTATACTGGGAATAGATTCTTCCATTCTCATTATTTTCTAAAGCAGCTTCAACCCCTTTTACATAAGTTTTATATTGTTTAGACAGAGTCTTATACGCTAATAGCTTCGTAATAAACTCCCGAGCTGGGTGTGTAGTGGATAATCCCTTTAGAACTATTTGCATATGCTCTTCCGTAATCGATGGGGCTTTGGTCTTTTCCGATACCATAGTAGGCGTAAGATTATAACCTTCTTTTGTAAACAAAAGAGTTGCCACTTCCTTAGTTGAATTAGGATTTAAATCCTCATCAAATTTAGAAAGGTCATTTAGTTCCTGTCTCGCGTCTTCAAGTTTCTTACCTAAAGTTTCATCGAGCTCTTTAAGATATTCAACATCCACTTTTAATCCGCGATTTTCAACTTCCCCTAAAGCTACCGTAACCTCTTTTAAAAGTTTATCGTAGATTGGGGTTACGTTTAAAGGTTTCATTTCCTTTCGCATTAATTTCCAACAACGTAAAGTAAGATCGCAGTCAGCCGCGTTACCTATAGCCATCTCATGTAAAGGCATATTAGCCCAATCATGCTCCGCTCCGTTTGTGACAGTAAGCATTAAACCTCAATCAAATAATTTTCAAGGCAAATGGTGCGAATCATAGCAGATACTACTTTATAGGGATCGCAATTAGCAGAAGGTCTTCGGTCCTCGAGGTATCCTTTACCATTAGCTACAACATTGTTAGGAATCCTAATGCTGCAACCTCTGTGGGATTCTCCGTGCGAAAATGTACTGTAGTCAGAAGTTTCATGAGTCCCTATAAGACGAGCTTCGTTGCCGTAGCCATATACTTCCATATGCCGACCATGCGTCCACTCAAGTTTCTCAATAGCTGTGTGTATATGCTTAATATCATGACGCATTAGCCATGTAGAAAAGTTTGTATGGCATCCTGCTCCGTTCCCGTCTTTAACGGGTTTAGGGTCAAATGAAATTGAATACATTTTAGAACTCTCTTCTGATAATCTTTCTAGGATATAGCGAGCGGTCCATAAGTCATCCGAAGCTTTGACAGGATCCATAGGAGAAGTTTGGAATTCCCATTGACCTATAAGCACTTCAGCATTTATACCATAAATACCTATTCCTGCGTACAGGCATGCTTTTAAATGAGCTTCAGCTAGCTCTCTACCTTGAACTTTAGAAGTTCCAACACCACAATAAGCTTGAGCTGGATTTTCTGTCGTGCAAGGACCGTCAGGCGTTAGTAAGGTGTATTCTTGCTCAAATCCGATTAAAGGTTTGGTATCTTTCGCAAGGGAAAGATTGCATTGAGATTTTAATCCTGCGCGAAAATTAGTCTTATGGGCACTATTATCAGAGTTTCTGACTTCACATAGCGCTATAAAATTATCACCGTCTCGCCGAAAAGGGTCCTTATACATCCTAACGGGATGTAATATAACGTCTGAGTCTTCTAAGGTAGCTTGGTTTGTGCTTCCTCCGTCAAAATTCCAATCTCCCGGCTGTTCGGATTCATCTAGGACTTTTGTTTTACTTCTAATTTGAGGGGAACCGACAGTTCCGTCGATCCATATATATTCTACTGTTTTTTTCATATTAATAAACGTCTAGTTCATTTGGGAAATACTCTTTAGTTAGGTCCTTCAGAGCATGAGGCTTATTTTCATCCAGAAGTGAATGAATAATTTGGCTATCCTCAATATTATTAAAGTCCGTCAATCCCCATTGTCGCATAAATTTATAATCAAATTTCATATTATGCGCAATTTTCACAATATTTTTAGACGCCATGAGCTCCGCACATCTGTTTTTGATATGGTCTAACTCAGAAGGTGTCCATTCGCCTTCCTTATGAAATACTGGAAATACGAAGGAGTGGTTATCTTTAAACGCGAAACCACAGGTTAATAGCTTATGCTTTTGGAAATCTAGACCTTCAGTCTCCAGGTCAAAGGCTACAGCCTCGGAATTCATACATTCATCCATTAATTCATCAAACTTAGCGATATCCCCATTAATCAACTCATAGGGAGATTCGTCAAATTTATTTATTTTAAGGATAAACTTTCCATAGGCATTATTCAAATCCTGGACGAACAGCCCACGAAGCTTAGGTTCAGCATATAAAGAGAAGGGGTGGTAGGATGGGACGATATTAATCTGGGTCTCCTCATCATCCGCAAGTTGTACTGTAAACTCTTTACCCCTCTTATTTCCGATTCCGGACTTCTTAGTAAGGGTCTTTAGGGCTAGATTCCCTAAGGGAATCACGAGGTCTGGCTTAATAGCCATCAGGTCCTCTTCTAACAGCTCTCTGTGCTTCGCAAAGCTCTCCTTGGTCATGTCATCCTCTTTAACGTTAAAGTCCTTTACAGCGGCTACAAATTGGTATGAGTCGGCAGGTAAATCAGACTTCTCTATAAGGGAGGTTAGGACTTGATACTCTTCATCAGAGAATTCGAATACCCTTCCATATTTCTTTTGGTAAGAATCATGGATAAATACGATTTTCTCGTCTCCAGTAGCTTGGCGATAGGTATCGTCGTTTTCGGAATTTTCAAAAGAATTAAATAAATTATCTAAATCGGTCATCTGTAATGGGTTATGAGTAAAAAGAAAAAGAAAAGTAAGCCTCATTATTTAAATAATAAGGAGTTCGAAGAGTTGATTAAGAATTATCTTGGTGACCCTCCTACATATGAAAGTGATTTAGTGGAGAAACTGGACCTCTTAATTACAAATATTTTACATACTTTCAAATTTAGAGTAGATCCTGATGATGCTAGGCAAGAATGTTTCGTTCTAGCTTTCAAGGTCCTTAAGAATTTCGATCCAGAACATGGCTCTGCTTTTAACTACTTCACTACGGTTATCGTAAATAATCTTAAACTAATGTATACTAAGAACAAAAAGTATCAAGAGAAAATTAAGAAGTACCAAGAGCTACGAACTCCAGACTATCTTAAAACCGGGTCTAAGCCCGATTCTGATTTTTAAAGCTCTTATAAATATAAGGTAAGTATTCGGTTTTACGGATACGTCCTCTTATAGCTTGGATAAGACATGGAACTTGAGTAACGTTATAGGCTACAAAGGAATGGGGAAGATCCCAACTGTTGACGATATACAAAGTTTCGTCTCCTTCCTGTGTTACCCATTTATCCAAATGCTCTAATAGATTATCTGAATGTTTGTCCCACAGGGAATAATAGAGTACATTAAAATTTTCTTCTTTCTTACGACGGAAGATATTATTAAGGATACTTTCCTTGTCTAATCTTTTAATCGTTCTAGGCATCTTCTTCTGTATTAGAAGTTTCTGAATCTATAGTTCCTAGAGCTGCTAGCTCTTCGCGGGTGGGTTCTTTAAGTTCTTCGGGAACTTCCATACCAACCTCTTCGAATATCTTTTCTTTTTCTTCGTCAGACATGCTGTTTACCATCTCTGTCATCTGAGTCATAAAGGCATCAATCCCCCTATAAAAAAGGATTTTAGCGAACTCGTTATCGCACATCTCAGGAGGCTTAGCGGCTTTCCGAAGTTGGTCCCATTGGGAAGTTTCGGCTTTGGTCATTTTAATATATAATTTCATACGTCTGTTTGATTGTTTTACTTTGAATTTCCAATTGATCTTATCAGGATCGAATGTGGCTAGAATAACTTTATTTTTAGTTTCCACCCTCTATTATAGTGTATGTCACCTAAAAAAGACCCAAATGATTTGCTAAAATTAGAAAATGATTTTTATGTTAAGCCTCGTGTTAATGGCAAACGAAAAGGAGCAGCCTATGAAAGGCAATTAGCTAAAAAACTAAATATAAGATTTGATACTAAAGATTTCTCTAGAACTCCAGGCTCGGGTGCTTTTGCTACTACCCATAAGCTTCCTAAGCATTTACAGATTCATGGGGACTTAATTACTCCTGAAAATTTTAAATTTGTAATAGAGGCTAAAAGAGGGTACGAGATAAAGATGGAAGATTTATGGAACCCTAAGAGTAATTTCTATAAGTTCATAGAACAGGCTAGAAGAGATGGAAGAGCAGGAAATAAGCCGTGGTTATTAATATACAAGAAAGATAGGCAAAAGGATATAGTAATATGCGAACATAAGTTTGAGCTGGAAGAGAGAGCTCTTATAAAGGGAAAGTTTAATATCTACTTATTAGAGGATATTCTTAAATTACCCAAGACGAGCATGTTTAAGTAACTGGTCTACTTGTGGAGCATGTCGTGCTATTCTTTGTGCGTGTATAGAATGTGATTGCTTTACGTGTAAGTTACCGCTTTTTCTTCCTTTTTTAGTTTTAGCAGATGACTTAGTTTGACCGTTTAAGTCTAACTCCTCCAGAATTTCCTTATTATCGGTAAGGTATGCAAAGGCAATCGCGGCGTTTGCATTTCTTACTTGCCTGTGTGTTACCTGATGAGTTTCGGCAGAATCTGAATTCTTTACAGTTATAACCCCAGGACCTGAGCCTACAACGGTTAGAGATTGTCGAAGATGTCTTCCAGCCATTAATCGATGCTTCTCAGGATCGCTATCCTTTAAGTTATCTATTTCTCTCTGCTGCTGAAACTCAGCTATTTTATAAGATAAAGCTCGGGCTTTAGAATCATAGGTAGGATCTCCTGATTCTCTTAATTTTTGTAAATCTTTTATCTCTTTTTTGATAGTTATTGCTTGCCCATAAGAAGGAGCAGATGGAGAAATCCCACCCTCAAACACACTCTCTAGGTCGGTTATTAGTGTATTCTTCTCAACCTCTGATTGTTTTTTTAAGTCGTCGCCTTCAGGATTAGCTATTCCCTTTAGTAAATTAGGGTCGTTGAGACTAACAAGCGCATCATCTGCGTCATTATTAAATTTATCTATACTTTCCTTTGCCGCTGCTTGAAGCTCTTTCTTTAGCCCTTCATCGGGGATACCACCTAAATTTTCAGAAAGAGATTGGGCTACATAATCTGTATTTTTTAATTCAGACATATCTACAATACCTTGCTGAGTAAATCCTAATTGTCTATAATATTTATCAGATATAGGTAAAATATATTTCATATTACCTTTCCTACCTTGGGGTGTCATTGCTAATATCCAATCTTCACTTCCCTTTTTAATTCCTAGTTTTATTAAAAAATATTCCATATCCTCAGGGCTATCACATTGCAGGAGGGAATCAGCTACGCATCTAGTAGCATATGGTACGTTATACACACCTTTAAACGGAGGTTGGATACCTGTAAGCTTATTTATAGATCCAATGCGAGGATCAGGGTGTTCCATAGTAATCGAAACTTCACCTTGAAAAGAATGTTCTTCATTCTCATGCATCTCTCTTATTGCATTATGTATGGGATTTGCAGTTAATTCTCGTTTCAGCATCTCCGTAGTAAGATTTTTACACTTTTTACTTCCATCAAATTTTGTGCCAACTTTGCTTTCTATATCATTTTGAACAGCTTCAAATGCTAAAGACTTACCAGGCATTATGCCTTTATTAAGCTCTTCATAATTTCTAACATGTTTAGATAGGTCCGTTACTCCCTTTTCATACTTTTCACATGCCTCAACTAAGGCTGCTACAACCTCAGTTAGTTTGTTGTTCAGTTCTTTTGCTTCTTCAACCCTTCCTTGATCTTCAAGATGTTTAATATTAAGTAGGACACTAGCAAGTACTGAAGAATTTTCTGAGAGGGTAGATACTAAATTAGATGCTGAATCAATATGGTCTACCTTAAATAAATTGTCTGTTGTAGGGTTTCCGCTATGGTCGCATAATGCAACTGTTCTGTATTTAGACATTATTTGGTCTAAGGGATTATGAGCTCTTTGCGCGAATTTAGAAGGTCGTCCCTGACTATCTAAAGCTTTCTCGTGGCGCTTTTCTAAAGGAGCAGAATTACCTAAAGCTACGGCTCCCCCTTCTGCGCCTGAATTCTCTTTCTGACCTTTAAATCCAGATTTAGGGTTACTATAGTCTGGATGACCTTCTAGCTCGTCGTCTGACAATCCTTCTATTAAACCGGACATCTTTGGAGGGTCGGTACCTTGTCCTTGGTAGTTTCCATAGGATAAAGAATAACTAGTTCCTACAGTATGAGCAAAATAAAATCTATCTCTAAGTTTTTCAATAGTAGGATCCTTTGGTATACACCCACCTGTCTCCAATGCTTCATCTAAAGCTTTTTGATTCTCCCTCAACCAGTCCAGCATGTCCATAGTATCCTCCTGTAACTCCTGGACAGCCTCATCTAATAGTTCGTCACTTGGATTGGGGAGATTAAAAAATATCTCCATTAATCTATTTAAAATAGTTCTACAACTTCTATACGGATGACCCGGAGGATATATCTGCATAGGAGCCATAAGAGCATGAGGGTCCGCTAACTCTGGAGTTGGAATCATCCCAGCAGCTTCCAGTTTAGCCATCTTCATGGCTATTTCATTATTCCGTGCAGCAATAGCCTGCGCTCGCGCCATTGCTTCAGGGTCTAAAGGATTTCCAGCATCGTCTGTTAATGTTCCGGCAGCAGCTTCATTGTCTAATGAAGTATGAGACTTTCCTCCCGCCTCTGCATCTTGTAGATATGCGATAATATCATCCTTTAAGTCGACAGGTAGTGACCCTGTATGTCCTGGAGACGTAGCAGTTGCTCTAAAGTTAAAGGAATTTCCGTCTTTTGATTTGCCTACAAATAATCCTGTTTCAGGTATCTTTGCATCCTCCGGAAGTTGTTGAGCTTGTCCAAAAGCTGTTTTTAGCTGTTCTGATTCGGATGCATAATCTCCAATCGAGTTAAACTGCGTTCTAATCTTTCTAATATTCTCATCGGATATCCCCGCCATACGTCCACCAGCTCCTTGAGCGTTTACATCACGCTTACCTACAATCTCAAGAAGAGAGTTTAGAGAAGTTATTTTATACGTCCTTTTACGCAAAGCGTTATAGGAGTCTAAAAGAGATTGAAAAGAGTTCATGGTTTAAAATAAGATAGGATAGTCCCTCTAAAGAAACTATCCTATTATAGAATATTTATTTAATTAATATATTAATCTAGACCTGCATATTGCACTGCGAAGTCGTAGCGGACAATAACTTCAATTGAATGAAACTCATTGGTTCCGTAATTAAACTCAGCTAGTTTCCAAGCTTTAGGGTAAGCTCCGTATAGGTTAATATGCTTCACAGGGAACATAGCATTATCTAGTTGGTAGATTTGGATATGGGATTTAAATCCTCCCTGACCACTCATAAACTGAGGTGTAAATACTCCGTGAATTGGGTCATATGTATTTGACATCCAATCGAATAATTTCTCAGCAGTTGCACCTGTTACTAGATTATCAAAAGTGATAGTAATTTCCTCTGGTGTTACCTTACCTGGGTAGAAGTATTTATCGTTAGCACGATCAACAACTATATCTTCAGATGTAAATGCGACTTGGGATACTTGCTTAGCTGCAAGAGTTAGGGTTTCACCTCCGTCCATTCCAGCAGGAAGGTTAATTTCTACCTCCCATTGGTATGCGCGGAAAGATTCCAGATTATGTGAGAGTGTTGGAAGCTCTCCAGAATTTAGTGTTCTATTTGTTTGTGTTGCGTAGTATGCGTTTGCCATTGGTTATTCTCCGTAGTATATAGACTTATACTCCTAGTTGGGCAGATTGGTTAGTTAGATTTAGCTCAAACACCAAAACTTCTGCAGTTTTAGTAGGTTTGATTAATACTCTACACCATAGTTCATTTCGATCTACGCGTAGAGGAGTGTTTGTAGTATCATCGCAGATTACTCTAAATTGAGTGATTCCTCTGCGACGTCTGATATCATCCATAGCTGGCTGTACCAGTTGAACAACTCGGTTCCAGGTAACAGGGTCGTTTGGTTCGAAGATAATACTTCTAGTAGCCGAGAGTAACATCTTACGGATAACAATCATCATACGACGTACATTAATCCTATCAAGAGCACTTGGCGTTCTTTGAGCTGTTCTTTGACCCCAGATAACAATGCCATCTTGGGCAAACTTAGCAATTGGGTTGACCGCGTTACCAGGTTGGTACATTGAGTCTCTATCTCCTTGGTTTAAGATAACTTCTACATCTGTAGGTTTAGTTAATCTACCTCTTACGAGACCAGCAGGTGCGAACCAAGGGTCTGAGACAGAGTCGGTGTAGCACATCATAGATATTGCGTATGCAGCAGGATCTAGATAAATATCGGTACTAGTTGCAGGGTCGTATTGTTTTAGCCACGGCCAATATACAGCAGCATAGCTGCTATTAATTGCGGCGGATCTACCTGTGTATTGTCCATTGTGCCAGTTAATAGCGCTTTGAGCTGATGTTATTCCTTCTGGAGGGGATACAACGGCTAAGAAGTTTTGGGAAGCTTCGGCTATTGTAATCAAAGTGTTTTGAACGTCCTGTTGAGTAATCCCAGGAACACATGCCATTGATATGTTGAGCGAGTCATCATCTAATGCATAGATTCCAGACTTAAGAGTTTCGGAACCAATTAGAGCTGATTTTACAGTACTTGTAATAGAGGCAGCTCCGGCAGCGTCACCATTATTACCTCCAGCTAATGAATACGTACCATCAATCAATTTCATAAATGCAGGAGATGCGTTGACATCAGAAGAGCCACTTTGTAGGGTGGACTTAACAACTCCGGTTATGCCTCCTTTCCAGGTTGTGGCAGGAGTCCATACATTGTCATAGCCATTTGAATTGGCGGACTTAAAGGAGGCTTTAATATACTCGGATACCGCATTAGTCTCCCCAATGTTAATAACATCTTCAGGGAATAACGTAATAGCGCCATCTTTTTCCATATTCAATTGCCAGCCTTCAGCTATGGTACCATTGTTTACAACATTCACAGAGAATGTTTTACCCGTATGGGATTTAACTTCGACCTTCAAACCTTTATTTGTTGTACCGTTTACAGTAGTAATCGCTGAGGCGTTATAGCCTGCGCCGGTATACAGAGATTCCACAAAATATGAACCACCGCTCGTGGTGATGTCTGCGGTTGTACCGGATGCAGTTTGGGATGCGGCTCCAGCAGCAGTGGCGTTGCCTGATGAATCCAGAGGGCTCAGGTGAGCCCCATGAGTGGATGAAACGGTTAAATTTGCGTCCTTTCCAGCATGGTTGTTAACAAAGTATACGCTAGATGAATCTGTACCTGATACCGCGGTCCAGCCCCAGTCATTTGTTTCTATAGCAGATTGAGCTGCTAAAACATCGGCGGCGGCGTCGGTAGCGCCGGTGGTTAGGGTAAGTATATATCCGTCTCCATTAGTCGTGTTAGAGGTTCCGGCTTCATCCGTAGACGAGAAAGCAAAGCTTACTTCTGTGCTGAATGGGATTGCGGAAACTTGTACAGCGGGACATGACCCAAAGAGAACAGCAGCAGAGGCATCTGTAGCTGTTGTGCCATCTTCGGCACGTACATAGTATACTGCGTTTGTCTTGGATAGTATTTCCACAGCAGCTAAGAGTCCTTGACCCCCATCAACAGCATCGGTATCACCGAAAGTTTTTAACAATTGAGAAGCACTTGTAATTAAAGTAGCTTTATTTGCGGGACCTTTAGAGGCAAATCCAACAATACCCGCAATAGATGAATTTACGGCAGGTGCGTATTCTGAGAAATCTTTCTCGATTACATAATTTCCAGGGCTTGAGTAAGTAGGCATATTTAGTTAATTTTTTTTATTTGGAGGATCTTTCGACGGGCAAGTTCTGTTACCGTATCGGTAATGAAACTATCAGGCATAGTTACAGTCTCGTGGCTCTTTATCCAATAGTGGATATACTCTTTTCCATCGTAGAATATTATTTCTCGACCTTGTTTAGTTAGATTTTGGACTGTAATCATTATTAATACCTCTATGTTATTTATAGGAGGTGGGCTCCCAATTTACAAATTTTCGTCAATTTTAACCTCATTATTATATTTCTCTATTTCCCCAGTAGATGTAACAAGGTATTTGGGATAAGAGAGATACGCTTCCGCAGTAATAACTATCATCTTCCTGACTATCCTATCTTCCTGGTCAGCTACAGTTACTACTGAATTATCGGTAATTTGCTCTATAAATGCTTTAGTGGTTACTGTTTGGGATGTTGAGAAGTCTAAGGAAGGGTTAAACAGCTTAACTATAGTTTCAAGTAGTTGGTTAATATCCTCTACGTACTTAGCCCATATATTTATCGAAAAAGATATATTTATAGGTTTTGCTGTTTGTGAGACTACTCGAAGAGCTCTTTGAGTTTTTTTATCCCATATTGTAGAAATTTCAATATTCTTGGAAGTCCTTCTGCGATCTACGTCTTCATCAATATCGTCTATAGATACTGTAATAACAGGTAATGTTATATTTCTATCCTCTTTTAATTTGGCAATAGCTCTTTCAGGGTTTGCGAAAAATGCGGTAACTTGCTTTGCTTTATCCTCAGCATCGATATACTGAACGGACTTCATAAGTTCTAGTATGAACTTAGTGTATTCTCTATAAAAATTAGATTTTTCAGGAGGTGCTATCTTTTCAAACTCCTGTATTTTTCCTCTAAAGTAATCTGCTCCTCTCATTAGTTTATTTGGTTATCCTCGATGTACTGATTTCCCAGTAAGTCTTTTGCATCTCTTAAGATTTTCGCTGCACATACTAAATGGTATACTCCGTAAGCTTCGAAACTATCCTCTTGAACTTCAAATACTTCGTAATAAATATTTTGAAATCGTGGTTTAATTACATCCCCAGAAGCTAAAGGACGACCTAATGCGTGTTCAATAGTAGTTTTATTAAAAGTAAAAATTTGGTCATTTGTTAACTCAATTCCAAATTCACTCATCTCCTCCTCCACGGGCTTAGGATCATAATGTCCGTATACAATTACAGGTTTATGGTATATCACTTTACCTGGGTGTTCATCGTAGAGGTGGTCGTAGTTCTCATCTCGGGTATATCTGAATAATAAAAGTTCCGATCCTGCTAATCGAATCATTTCACCATCAACTGTATCAAATAATCTAGTATCCGGGTTGGCTGTATCAAACATATTTAACTCTCCGGAACTCTTAGAAAACATCTCTTCATCCGCAAATGAAACTTTAATTTCATGCGGGGAATTGTATCTAAGATTTTTTCCGTTAGCCATTAAAATGTAGTAAATGCTGCAGGTTCTTCTATTTCATAGAGAAGTACTTCTTCTAGACGTGCCATCTCATCAGAACCCTGTTGAACTAGATCTTGCCCGTTTAACTGTGCTCCCCCTCCAGGAGACGGTAGAGTTGTATACTTACCTCTAATACCTCCAAGAATTACCTGAGCTGCGGCTGTGGCGAACTTCTGCACCCAATTGATATAGAACGGATGTAAGGTGTCGCTATTCAAGCTTCTAAACTGAATAATCACTTCTTCAGCTCGCATTGGCATAGGATACACCATTATATAACGGTTGTCAATAATATCGAAAGAACCCTCCATGGAAAGGATCTTACGCATCTGTTCTAAGTGCATGGTCATTAAAAGAAAATCTGTGACTTGAAAATCCTTAAAAAGGAAATTATCTTGAAAATATTTAATAAAGAAATCAAATTCCAGAGAGCCTTGTTGTTGGGCTACAGATAGAAGCGATTTCTTATAGACCACGTATTGTAAGTTATTCATTACAAATCGTGGAAGTTCGTACAAATTTTGGTTTACTTGAGTAGTAAACGACATATAATTGGTACACCAGGCAGGAGCATGATAATCTAACTTAGAAACAGCTTCATCGACTACCGTCAATATTTGATGATCTGTAAGCTCTACTCTGATTACGGGGGATCCTAAACGGGATAGTATAGAATCCTTGATACTTGAATAAAATTTATTAAACTCCACAGCGTCGGAAAAACGACTGCGGTTTAAAGTATCATAGTTAATATCCCCAAAAGGGATGTGGGCGCTAGCGTCGCTAGTTGATCCTACTTTAGATGCGGTAGTATTACCCCAACTAGTCTTCGGTCTTATCGGTTTCTGAGAGCTCATTAGGTTTTACAAATTCTGGGTTAAGGATAGGTTCCTCCTCTTTAAGAATTACGGCTGGTTTAGCTTTTTTCTTTATCGGAGCTACGGGTGGTTTAGCTTTTTTCTTTATCGGAGCTACGGGTGGTTTAGCTTTTTTCTTTTTTGGAGCTACGGGTGGTTTAGCTTTTTTTACCTCCTTACGGGTAAGTCCAAAGCTTGCTAATGCCTCACTGCCTTGTATTTCCGCTCCAGGAGCCACAATTACCGTTTGTCCATTTACCTGTGCGAAAATGTTATTAGATGTTGTATTTATATATTTCATAGTATCCTCTCCATTATATAGCAAAAGAAGGAGGCTAGAAAGCCTCCTTCTTATTTAAAAACTATTGTTTAGTTATTAAACAGCTGCTCCGTCAAACGTGTGACTTAGAGTACCGAACGGTGAAGTTAGGTAACGGCTGTCAGCACCGACGAGACGAACAATTCTGTACCAACGTGAAGATGGAGAGATAGCGGTCTTACCGTAGCGAGTAATCAAACCCTTACGTGGTTGGAAGCTATCAGGATCTACAACAGTTGGAAGCATTTGGACTGGAATATATGGTGAATATACATAGCCAGTTTCCATAGCATTTGCACCTTTGTAACCTACAAGGATTTCATCCTCTGGCCACATTGGATCTACGTAAACATCGTACATGCCTGCCCACTTACCTTTGTACTGTATATTAGCACCAAGTTGACCGGCTTCAGATGCATCGATACCACCTTCAAGCTTAGCAGCTGATTGAAGCATAGCTGCAACGATTGGAGATGTAATAATGTAATTACCTGCACCACGGAATGTTGTCTTGTAAATATCCTGAGCAGCAAAGTTAACTGCAGCTAGAAGATTCGAGTAGACTTCACCTACGTGACGAGGAGCTAGTGATAGAGCTGTTGTAGCAAAATCAACAAATGTTACGTTAGGATTACCACCAAGATTTTCTGCATTATCTGTAGTAAATCCGTATTCGTAGTCACCATTAGGACCTGCGTCAGATTGTGGGAATGCGTTTGAACCAGCGTTATCTAATGCAGCGCGGTTAAACAAATCATTATCTGAATCGATAGCATCATAAGCAATTGAGCGAAGATCTTCAAGAATTTCACGGTCAATTTCAAGAGCAACTTCCTTACCTAGAAGGTCAGTTAGTTCACGCTCAAGATCAAGGTTGTGATAAGCTTTTAGGTCTTGCGCAGCTTCAATTGTCCAAAGAGCACGGAATTTACGTGTCTTAGCAATTACAGCTTGTTGCTCGATGTGGAAGCTAAGATCTGGGATTGACGTTGCGCCAGTACCAAGAGCTTCACCCGCTGATGTAGCAAAACCTGAGATGGTGCTTGAGACTGGGAAAGCCGCAATATCCATGCCCATAGTTTCTACACCCATACCTGCTGAAACTTCAGAGTTTGAAGCATCGAAGGTACCAGAATTAGCATCCAAACCTCCAGTATTACCGTGTTTACCAGCGGTATTACCTTTGTAAGTTAGTTTATGCTTGCTGTAAACTGTTTCGGTTTGACCGCCTTCAGCATTACCCTTAGTGCGATCCATACCTAGGTAGAACACCTGAGATACTGGACCTTGCATTGGTTGAACACCTACTACCTTATTGGCAATAAGCTCCGGGAAAACCCGGCGTACTAATGGAAAAGCGAATTTTTGGAATGTACCCAAGTTACCGACAGCTGTAGTAGCTTCTTCTAGCATACCAGACTTGCTTTGCTCAGCAAGTACGTGGCGGGCTTGATTTTCAAGAAGAACTGCAGTTGTCTCACGAGTGTACGTATCCTCAACGCCTTCCAAAATTGGTGCCCACTTGTCACAGAGAGCTTTTGAAGTATTGTTTTCTAACATATTATTAAAGTGAAATTAGTTTAGTTTTGAAAGACGAACTACGTCTTCTGTAAGAAACTCATTAAACACCTCGGAAGTGG
>Ga0208299_1001930_pt1 | contig 14656 bp, 22 predicted proteins | sample 15_taG_FD_184089 | JGI IMG/M metagenome (GOLD analysis project Ga0208299, IMG submission 184089) | Marine viral communities from the Subarctic Pacific Ocean - 15_ETSP_OMZ_AT15312 metaG (SPAdes) (version 2) | ecosystem: Environmental > Aquatic > Marine > Oceanic | place: Pacific Ocean | collected...
TTATTACTTTCAGTAACCCAGGTGACGCAATGTCCGTGTTAGCTCTTGAAATTGTGGAACGAACCAAACATCCGAATGCGGATTCGTTAAATATCTATCAGCTCCAACATCCGAATGGGGAGGTGACTCAAGTCATCGGAAATAATGATCGGATTTACGATCCCGGAGAAGTGGTGGCGGTTGCCGTTCCCGGTGCCGTGTTACGCGATGGGACATCCATTAAGAGATGTCGGTTGCGTGGTGTGGATTCTTTCGGTATGATTCTGGAGAAAGTCACGGTGGAGTCAGGAACGGACCTGACCACTGACAAATATGTCCAGGTCGAAATGGAATTTTCAGATGACACCCTGGAGATCCCCAAAACACCACATATCAAGTGGCCCAAGATCCCCCAATTCCAGAAAGCTCACCAACAGATTGTCCAACAGATGGAAATCTCTGGTTCTGATCTCACCATCATCTACCGTGGGAAGATCAAACTCGACGGCACAAACTCCAGTGTCCAAATCCACGAAGGTGGGCTTGTTCCTCAAAGTCGAAACCGAAATCTCTCTGTCGAGAATGACAACCATTCTTTTGCGAGATGGGTCACTCTTCGACAAAAATTCTTCCAATCTCTCCCCACAGGAATCGTCGTGTTTGGAGAATGGTGTGGACAAGGTGTCCAATCCCGCAGTGAAATCAGTAAACACAATCAGAAGATCTTCTGTGTGTTTGGGATTGTCTCTCAATCCCCGGACGGTGTGACTCGTACTTTGGTAGATGAACCGGAAGAAATTCAAGAGATTTTGGGAGACCTCCCAGAAGATGTGTTTGTCCTTCCTTGGCTCACTCCTGAGTTTGATGTCCATTTTGGCGATCCGCAACATGTGAATTATGTTCTGAAACAAATCAACACCTGGATCGATGAAGTTGCGAAAGAAGATCCTTGGGCAAAAGAAGTGCTTGGGTTGGAAGCCAGCGGTGAAGGTGTCGTGTTTTATCCCAGACCATCTTCGTACTCTCAATTCGAGTGGGCAGGGTTCAAAGCGGTGAGTGAAAAAACACGAACACGCAAGCAACCGAAAGCGGCACAATTGTCCACAGAACAACTTTCCTCTTTGGATGACTTCGTCGAAACTTTCGTGACAGAAGCCCGCCTCGAACAAGGCGTGAGAGAAGCTTGTCAGGGAGTCATTGACACCCAGTTGATGGGACCATTCCTGAAATGGTTCTCGAATGATGTGAAGTCAGAATCCCAAGACGAAATGGATTCTCTCACAGAGACTCTCGGAATCGCCCCGAAAATGGTCATGAGAGTGATCATGAACAAGGCTCGAACGTGGTTTCTCGGAAAGGTAAAACTCTAATCATGACACACGTTGAACAGCTCTACAAAGAAAATCGATACTACACCCTCTGCCGAATGTTTGAGAGCGATCTTGACGATTGTATCTTGTGGGATCACTTCCTACATGTGAAGTCGTTAGCTCATCTTCAACGTTTTGAAGAGGTGCGTGAAAAGTTGGCATGGATCAAGGATGTTCTGAAAAGTAAACCCGGACTTTATTGGTATTTCCGTGGTCAAGTGGAAGAATATCTGTTGGACGGTGAAGCCGCAATGCATTCCTATTGGAAGGGCATTCAGGAGGACCCGGAATTCCCAACCTGTTATCTACACCTAGCTCTCTTGTACCGAAAACAAAACTACATCACCGATGCTCTGGATGTCCTCCAAGTGGGGATGTCGAAACCCGATGCTTGCGTAGATGAATTTCAGTTTCACATCGGAGTCATTCACGCTGGACAACATCGTTACTTCGAAGCTAGGGAGTGTTGGAAAAGCGCTCTAAGGATAGATCCCAATTATCAAGAAGCACTTCATATGCTAGAAGACACACAAGGTTTAGAAGATGCCTGACAAAGCAGCCGAGTTATTGGGTGTAAAGCCCAAAGAGTTGATCGCATTCAACGAAGCGGATCCTTTCAACCCTTCGCAGAGAATCGCGGGTTTTTTGTGCCGTAGATCGGATCATCGATATGGTGCCTTGGTCATTCAGGAAGTGAATGAAGAACCTACGGAACCTCAAGTAGTGTACTGCACTCCGAAATTGCACTATCCTTTTGGCATTCAAGACACCGGCGAACGACAATATCGATTTCCAGATACCGAAGAGGTTCGTGTGTACGAGAAGTTGGACGGCACAAACATCTGTGCTTTCTCCTACCAAGATGCACAAGGTAATCGTTACCAGACATTCAAAACAAGACTGACTCCGCTTCTGCGAAAAAACCGATTCGGGGACTTTCTTGGTTTGTGGCAGGAAGTCACTTCCACCTATCCTTCATTGCTTTCTGTTCCTCGTGTCCTGGATGGATCTTATTCGCTATCTTTTGAGTTGTACGGTTATCGCAATGTCATCACGGTCAAGTATCCTTTTCCTCTGAAGATACGTTTGCTATTCGGTGTTTGTCAGGAAACGTCGTCTGTGATTATCCCAGAGGGATTCCAAGAGGATCTCCCGAAAGAATTGGTACTACAGGCGGAAGCGACTCTTCAAGAAGGAGAGGATCTTGTGACACTGTACGAACAGATGAGATCCGCTGCCGAGCTACTCAACAGAGTGGACGAAGAAGGTCTGGTACAAGAAGGTGGTACCGAGGGTTACATTTTCTATGTGCAGAATGCAGAAGATGGAAAATGGAAACCTTTCAAGAATAAACCTTCTTCGATTGAAACGCTGCATTGGGTTTCAGACACAATCCCTCGGAATCGAATTCTTCCAACCGTCTGGAACGCGCTGGAATCTTTTGATGGTGATGAGTTGACCACAGAATACATCTGTGAGCTACTTCTAGAAGAATTCAAACCACATATGGTGGAGAAGTCTAAAGAACGTGTGGGTGTCTGTATTCGACTTGTGATGGACACTGTTCGATTTCGTGAACGGGTGCTCGGCAAATTTGAGCAGATTACATTCCCAGAGACTCTTTCCAAAGGAGACATCATGCGGAAAATGTCTCCTTACTTTGAAAAACGCGAGATGAAGAAAGTTTTTTCGGAACTTTTCGCAATGGGGGGTGTTTGATCGTCCAAATGCGTAGTAGAAGTTACGAAGATCGAAATTCGTCTCTAGTTATTAGAATTTGATCTTCTTTCAAGTCTTGGGATACTTTTTGTGAACAAATGCTTCCTCACAAGAGTATTCCTAGATGGGGGTCTAGGGAGGTTTTCGGATCTCCCTAGATTGCTCCTGTAGCTCAGTGGTAGAGCAAGCGGCTGTCAATGGCAGCATTAGGAAGAAATTCCTAATGAAAACCAATCAAAGTCGGGGAACGCTTCCTCACAGACATGTGAAATGCCAATCCCGAGCCAAGCCCTGAAAAGGGAAGGTGTAGAGACCAGACGGTTGGGATCCTAGCGATTAGGTCGAGGATTATGGGATGGTCCAGACCACAAACTTAACAGGCAGTGAAAACTGTAGTGGTATGTAACCGCTAGGTCGTAGGTTCAAGTCCTACCGGGAGCGCTTTGGGTCCTTAGTTTACCTGGGAAAACCTCAGATTTGCAATCTGAAATAGGCAGTTCAAGTCTGCCAGGATCCACCATTCAAGGGAGTATTCAAATGTCCTTCGTGAACACTAATATGAAGTTGCGTCAATCTCTGAGAGATGTCGCGACGTTAGGCACGGGAGTATCTTTTGATTATTTTGTGGTGCTTACCTACACACCATTGGAAGACGGAACTCACAACATTCGCTTAGGATTGACAATGGATGGATCAGATTATGATCACTCTTTTGATGACTTGGAAGAAGCAATCGATAAGTTCATCGAATTGCGAATCACACATGAATTAGGATTTGACTATGAAATTGAAACTGCGACGTGATAGCGGCCTTGTCGAACTCTTCGGATGTCTGGTCTTGTTAGTTCCTCTTGCGATCATCGCGATGTTTTTTCCCAAGATGATTCGAAAACTTTGCCTCAAAAGGAACTCTCATGTCACGACTTACCGGAAAAGACCGAACATTACTCAGAAACAAAGCCAAAAAGATACTCTCTCCCATCCTTAATCCAGAGGGCAAGCACACTCTCGTTGTCTCTGTGGAAAGTAAGACCAAGTTGGAAGTGTCTCTGGAAGGATCAAAGTACGGCGCATCTTCCATTAGCTATGCACAGTTGCAGAAGATTTCGCAAGCGTTCGGCACCATCTTAATTGACTTCAAACAAGACACAATGCCGGGATCGTGCCCTACTTGTGATTACGGTGCCACGAAAGAAACAACTCTGATAATTAGGGACTTTGGATCCAAATGGCTCGACTAAAGAAACTGACGGATGCCCAAAAGAGAAAACTCTACCGGAAGTTATCTCGTGTAATTAACAAACTGTTATCCAGTGTTTTGGATGTTTGTTCTACCGTGGTCTCTGAAAATTGGATTTGGGAGAAACATCGCATCGTGGGGATAGATGGCATTCACGTAGACATCCAGACGGAAGAATTGACACTGAACCAGCTAAAAGAGATCTCCTCTATCTTACAGACGGAGGAGATCAGTATTTCTCCTCTTGTGGACTATGGTTGTTGTTGTGGTCGCTGCCGTGAAACTACAGAGGTAGTGATTTCTTTAAAAAAACCAAGTGGGGATTGGCTGGATGACGAATTTAAAGAGAAAATCACAAGATGTGACCTTTGAGCGATTTCAAAGGTCACTGAATCGGCAGATAGAAGATCATCCAAGAGAAGACAAGATCAACAACTGGACAGAAGACCGAAGAGTCATTTTGGAAGGTGTGGATCAGCATAGGCAATTGTTAGATCAGCAGTTGCCTTCATTTTTTAGAAAGATCCTGAGTCAATTTTTGACTGAGTATGTGCAACTCTTGGAAAAGGCGCGATTAGATTCCCCCGAATCATTTGGCCTTTCGAAGGAAGAAACCTCAATGTTGCGTATCCTTTACGATGAGAGATTCCCGGATCAGACAAATAAAGCCTTGTCTGATCCCCATTTAGTAGAACTACTTTGTGCGTGGTTGGAGGAGAAGTAAGAATTGCATAAATTCCGGGCAAAGTCTCAAAATTTACTAGAAGAACTGACCAATGACTCCGCGTAAAGTCTTTGAGAAGCTGATCGGCAAAGCCTTCACTAGATTGATCGTAGGGACTCCTGATGATCGCCGTGTGCAACACGCACTCCAAATGGGTCAAGCGCTAGAGTTTCGTTCTTTAGATCAAGATCTCTCTAAACTTGACTTTTCTTGGTTGACCGATCTATCAAAGGATGATGTGGAGAAGCACCGTTATTCAGTGCTTGATATCAAGATAGATCTCATTCAATTCTTAGAGGGACAATTTTAGTGGATTCTCTTTAAGAAGACAATTCTCAGAATTCTTTTTCTGTCATGCTCATTTGTGTTCGAATTCCTTATTTTTGATTGTGTGTCTTGTTCTGACATGCTTGTTTCCTATACTCTACAGTGAAAATTGATCTACTGAAAAGGAGAATTGATCGATGAATTGGTTTAAGTACATCCTCAGCAAACTCTCGGGTGCCGCTAAGGCTTTTTATGAAGTCGCGGTAGAACTACTCACCCCCACGGCGAACACCACCGTGAAAGAAGCTGCTCACCACATTATGATCTTCGATCGCAGTGGTTCCATGTATTCCCAAATGGAAGATGTGAAATCCTGTGCCCGAAAACTCATGACCCTGGAAGAATTCCGTGATGAAAATCTGAAATTCTCTCTGCTTTCCTATTCCAGTGCTGGAGATCTCACATTACATTTCCAGAACGTTCTCGTGAAAGAGATCATGAAGGCGGGTTCCACCTACCTCCAAAAGATCGAAGACATCCGCGCGACAGGGTTGACCTGTATTTCTCAAGCTCTCCGCGAAGCACAAAATCTCATTGTCGATGGCGAAGTGACTTGCATCACCCTTCACTCCGATGGTTTCGCCAATCACCCCAGCTACTACTCGGAAAATCAGTCCATCCAAGAGATAGTGGATGAGTTGAAGACCAAACCCGGTGTCTTCTGTAACACTATCTGCCACACCCGATATGGTGACTTCCAACTCCTCAACAAAATTGCCAGCGAACTTTCGGGTACTTGCCTTCAAGCCCTCTCTGTGAAAGAGATCTATCAAGCGCTCCACGACACCACTGTCCTGGTAGCCAAGAATAGCGCTCCTGCGATGTCCATTCAACTTAATGGCGCTGACCACATGGTCGTCACCACTTCGGATACAGGGAAGGTCTTAGGTGCCTCGGATGACATCCTGATCCAAGGTCTGTCTGTGGATGACAAGATCACCGTGTATCGCTTCACGGAACAATCCAAAACGGATTGGGATCAATCGACGCATCCGAATTGTGTTGAGGGCGATTCGTATGATTCTGTTCTCCCCATTCTGGCGTTGGCTCGTGACTCGCTCTCTCGCGGTCAAATCACCACGGCGAAACAACTGGTGTTTTCGTCTCTCAATCAAACTCTGTGGGAAGATCACTCCCGCGCTCTCTCCGGTACCGAGTTGGCTTCTTTTGCTTCGGATCTTGAAGATGCAATCTTCACCGACAACATGGAAAGTCATTACTTCTACGATGATGTTCCGGTGGAGGATGGAACCTCGATTCTGGAAGTTGCTGCCCTGCTCAACGAGCATGCGGTCAACATCGAGATCGAAAAAGCTTCTCTTCAAAGTGGCTACAAGCGTCAATCGGTCAAGAGGATTCCCGGTCGAATTCGTCGCGGTGTCTATGAAGAACTCGATGTGGGCACGGAGATGAACGACGGAGACTACATCCAACTATCCTCTGTGGACGCGAACAATTCCACTGCGACTCTTCAATTGAAAACAATCTCTCCCATTTCCCTGGTTCGCAAGAAGGGTGACAAGACGGAACCCATCACCAAGGTCGCGAGTGTTGATCTCACGGATCTCAAAACCTTCCGAAACTGGACCTGGGTTTCCAGCGGTGTCCTTCAGATTTCGGAACTTCAAGTCCGAATCAAGTCCAAGAAAGCTTTTCGTGCCCTGGAACGTGTTGGTCTGGTTGATGGTCCTTGGGAACCTCAGAGCGACTACCAATTGGATTTCTCCTATCTCCCCCTGGTCAATCACAATCAGGAGTTCAAATCTCCCAACGGTACTTTTGAACGTCTGGCGAAAGTTCGCACTCTCACGCAGATCCTGGAAGCCTGCTTGAAAGGTCAATCCGCAGATCTCACGGCAGAGCAAATCGCAGACTTGAAGGAAGTAGGTGTTTCTTCAAGCTTGGGAGTCAATCTTCCTACGGTGTATGAATTCCTCGCAGAGGGAATGAGCCGACAAGAAGCGATGGCTTCGGGCAAGATTGACACTCGCGTCACTTTTGAAGTTCAAGTGGGAACCACCGAAGTTCTCCGCCTCAAAAGATTCCCTTCTGCCAACAAGATGTTGAAAGACTTCTTCCAGGTGGTGGGGCCGGATGGATGCACCGTCAAAACTCCCAAATTCCAGGAACTCTTCCTGTCTCTGGAGGATTGCCAAATCCAGCAAAAGAATCCCGCTAAGAAGATTCCCAAACCTTCTGAGGGAATGGTTCTTCCGCTGTTTCGGGAAGTCCTGGGGTTGGAAGATAACGGTGCTGTGATTCAAGTCCTGAAAGACAACGGTCTGGATCAGTACATTCCGGAATTCCAAAGTATTTTGGATCGCTCCTGGAAAGACACCGATGAAGCGGTGGAGATCTTGCCCAACCTCAAACGGGTTGTCAAAGCCAAGGTCAACCGCATCTTCCAAGATCAAATCCGTCCCTTGGTCTTCTACGTGGGTTCTTCTGGTTGTCTTCCGGATGAGTTGGATGTTCCGGCGATCACTGCCGAGGATCTCCAGATCAAGTATCCGAATTTGCGGATCGCCAAGGACGAAAAAGAAGGAAACTTCTTTGAGTTGGGTTCCGGTACGATTCTTTCGGTCTACCCTAAAGAAGTTGCGGTGTCGAGATAATGGGTTCTTCAACTTACGCAGACATTGTTCCGTTTGTTGCCCGTAACTTTTGGTCTGGTGTGCTAGACGATGCTTCCCCGGAAGTGCTTCTCTTAATTTCTGGTGATGATTTCTGGGAGGACTTTCCAGAAGCAGAAGAAGTGGCAACATTCAATGGTTGGACGTGTGACCTATCCGATCCAGAAGTTCTAAGCATTGGCAAACATAAACGTCTGACTCCAGAGAACACACTCACGAAAGGTGATCTTCGGGTGTACACCTTGAACGAAAGTCCTTATGCCAACGGCGGAGCCTTTGACCTAGCCATTATCGCTAATGACAGGCTCTCTCTTGAGGAATTCCTCAAGGATTGGGGTCATCTGTCAAGTCGCAGTACGATTGTGATTCGCGAAGACGATACCGCACAACAAACTCTCTAGAATTGTTCGAATTCAGTTGAGTTCTTCGTATAAGAGGTGAGGATATCCTCACCTCTTATCATTTAAGGACCACTCATGGGCACAAGAGCTTCGTTTTGGATTGGAGATCCCCGCGACCTAGAAACACGCAAGTGGTTGGGTTGCATCCACGCAGATGGATTTGTAGAGACTCAAGTTCGCAAAGGTCTCCCCACGGGAGAATGTGGTGCCGAAAGATTTGAATCCTGGGTGATTAGCGCTCACAGTAGATGTCGGATCTTCACCTCTCCAGAAGAAGGAGTTTGGCCTTATAGTTGGGATCACGACATCTTCCTGACTGATCGAACCTACTTTTGGAAAGATGACCGTATCTATGTAGTTTGTTTCCACTCCATCACACGCACAGTCCCGGAATTGATCGCACACAACAAGGATTATTCTGAATGGGATGAAGATGACAACTCCACTTGGGAGGAAGAACCTAACTCTCCTGACGATCCCACTACAAGTAACATTCCCGCACCGTTTCCTTCAAGAGAGCCTTAGTCATGATAAACACACTGTGGATAATACTGATCGTCGCTGGAATCTTCTTTGCGTTCTGGAAAATGATGACTTACGATTGGGACACTCCTTATCGTGAATACTATTCGTTTGACCGATTGGTGTCGGTAGAGCACTTAGGTTTCGATTGGAAACTTACTTTTCAAGATCCACAGGGCAATTTCTACGGCGTGGTTGGTAATTGTACGGTCTGGAGATCTTTGCCCACAAACGAACGATTAGGCACACTAGGTGAATCAGCATTGTGTGACTTGTGGCACTATCTCAATTACAAAATTGATCGCGACGAATTGCGATTTGAAAACAACAATATCAGAATAAGGTGAAATCATGTGGTGGTTTTTGTCAAGCCTCTTGTTGATTTGGTTTGTTGATGTGCTGTACGCACACTTCACTCAGAGAACGGAGCGAAGTTTATTCAAGCTGGATAATCTGATCATGATCGAGAAGTACAAAGATTTTTGGATTCTGAGTTTCTATTCCTCGGAAGGATTCTTCTGTACCAAAGGAAAAGAAGATCTCTGGACATTTCAGGGTTCCCTGGATGCAGAGAAGCCCGTCACTTCGAACGCCAATCTTGTATTGGGAGAATTGTATCGGGAACTGATACAGAAAGAAAAGGACGGCACCATTCAATTTGGAAGTCGAGGGAAGTGTTCTTTCCTCACCGGATCAGGAGTACCTGTTCATGATTAGTCTTTTTCAATTCAGCGTTGGTTCTTTGGTCTTGTTGATCTTGATTTCCCTTGGTTGGTACTGGAAGTACCTACGAGGAACAAATCCAAAATTGTCAAGAGACCACCTCAAAAATATTCGTGTTTTCGATACAAATTGGATCCTGACCTTTTGTGGATCGCCCAGCGACATTTCGGTAGTGGGTGATGGGGTTGTGTGGCGCTACGTCGGGCACAAAGCGGTGTCAGTAGCGCCGCGAGATTGCAAGTATCTGAGTGATTTGCAGTATGACATTTTTTACAGGTGGGAAAAGCATCCGGATCACACATTTCCGTTTGTGATCGAAGATTGCCGAACTCAACACCTGACAGAAGAAGAGTTCGCAGAACTCCACACTGCCGATTGGGATTTGTTGATGAGGATGATGGTCTACCTAGATGGTGTAGGAAGTGAGCTTTCTTTTGACTTTCTGAAAGCATCTGTCACCCACGAACAGTTGATCTCTGCTACCTTTAAACATACTTCGGGAAATCACCTGAAGTACCAAAATTTCGACGGTACCTTTGACATTACGTATGGGAGTTCGCAATGATAAAAGACTTAGAATCGGTTTCTCTATGTCAGCGTTTGAAAGATGCCCTATTTTCTTTCCGAGGTCCTGTTGAGAAAATTTATCTCTCAGAGTATTCAAGAGATCTTCTGTACCACAGAGACAAAGAGGTTCCCACCCTCACGTCTAAAAAGGGCAAGCTCTTTTTCTGCTATGGTACAAAAGAGATCCCCATGGAGGTCTATGCCCACGGTCCAGGTGAGGAAAAGATTGCGGCTACTGGATTTCGAATTTCGTCTGGAGTTTGTGGAGGTGTGGTTCGATGAAAAGTCTCATCAATGTTCTTTTGTGGATTAGCATTATCTTCTTCATTTATTCTTTTGTTACTTGGGCAGTGACAAAAATATCCCTTTGGTTTCTTCGCCGGAAGTCCAACCTTGAACCTCAAAAAAAGATCTCCATCGAGAGACTTAAGACTGTCATACTCTCTTCTCATTTGGAGGGCTTTATTTTCTTGCTCCAAGATGACGTCTATTCTTTTTGTTATCGAAAAGGGGAATGGTGGGCAACGGGAGAGAGGGGCACCTGTCCCCCTGATGAAGACATTTTTCATCAACGGTAAGAAAGTGTTTTCCGGAAGCGTCAAGGGTAGTCTCGTAATCAACGGCTCAGAGGTTCTGGTTGACGGAAAACCCATTTCCGATGTCTCCACTCTTCCCGATAAAGAGATCACTATTCGGATAGAAGGTGACGTCACTGGCGATGTGAACACAGAAGGCACCGTAGTAGTAGAGGGGGGTGTAGGCGGCAGCGTCAGAACTGTGGGCAACGTTTCTTGTGGAACTGTACAGGAAGACGTGAAAACCACAGGGCCGGTCATGGTGAATGGTGACGTTCACGGATCAGTTCGCACGATAGGTGGTGTCACCGCCAAGTCCATCGGATCGATTTCCTAATATGTCTAACACTTCGGATCCCAAGCTGGAAGAATCAATCTATCGAGTACTCGATAGATTGTTGAAAATGCCGAAAGAAGAATTGATGAAAGAATTAGAGAAACACAAAGATGGTGATGTAGCACGAGCTTATCAAGACCTTTCTGGATTCTCCGAATTCCTACAAAAAGAAAATGAAGGTGAAGACAATGTCTAACGGAACCATGGAGCCTCCTCCGAAAACTCCACCTCGTGGTTATGGTGACGCGAGTCATATGGGAGGCGACTTCCCTCCCAAAACTCCACCTCGATGTCCATCGGCCCCATCAACAAGCTCTGGTGTTGATCTCAGTGTTTGGGTGGTTCTAGGTGTTCTACTTGTTGGTGCATTGTTCTTTTGCGCCGGTTCTTCTCTCTAAGCGGAGTCTTTCTCATGGGTGTCTCAATTGATATTTACCAGTATTCTTGGAACGAAATATTCGAAGCGATCAATGCTATCGCTCAGGATCCAGTGGAAGTAGAGAAAGCTCTCCTGGAGTTCGGCACTCGTTTCGATGATGCCTACCTAATACTTCACAACGAATACTATGAGGAGTACAACGCACATTGGGAAGTGCGCGAGTTTTTTGAGCGCAGATATGGAATCCCTGATGATCTGTGGTACAAGTTCTCCTCCAACTCTTTAAACGCCAACAAGAGTTGTTACTGCGTGGAGCAGGAGTTAGGGATTGACTTGGACGAAATCGAAGATGAACGAAAGAGTTCAGTAACGGAAAAAATCCCCGTTACCCCGAAACACTTACCAAAATATTGAAGGTACGGTCTCATGATGGAACAACTTGAATCCTTTTTGAATCTTATGGCGCAGAACCACAAAGTTTCTGCGCTCACCCAAAGTCGTGATCTGGGAGTAAGGATCCAGGACGTTCAAGATGAAACACAAGAGCTACGAGAAGAGTTTGAACGGATTTCTCAAGAGGGGGGAAATCCGTTTGAGGATTTAAAATTCTTGGACGAACTGGGAGATGCCATTGGAGCGATGTCTCTATTATTGACTTTCCTGCCGGAAGAAGTCGTGAGTCACGCGATGGATCTGAATATTGCTAAGTATCGACGTCGGAAACCTTGGATCTTTTCGGATTGGATGTCTCATCGAAAAGTAGAACTTCCGGGAACTTCAGAAAAGGAAGACCAGAAGTGGCAAGAAGCAAAGAAGTTGGAGAGGGAAGAACCTCTCATTTTGAAGGTGAACGATTGGACTTCGGCACCGGGTGGTAGATATCGAAAGCATGGTCCTTTTTCTGGTGAAGAATATCGGGATGACTTTCTGATCCCAGCACTGCTATCTGGTAGGCGTCTGATAATTGACCTGGATGGTACTTTCGGCTTTCCCACATCTTGGTTGTGGGAAGTCTTTGGTAACCTCTCTTATGTGTATAAGGAGATGTTTCCGGGTCACGTCGAAATAAAATCAGAAGAGTGCCCGTCCTTCAAGACACAAATTGAAGAATGTCTTCGACCGGAAGTACAAGAAGGATGGATTCTTCATTTCCAAAGAAAGAGAAAAAAATGAAGATTGTCAAGCATCAATTAAGAGAAGGAACACATCTCTGGATGACTAATGGCACACGGGTCTGTGTGGTGCCCCTTTTGGAACTCTCTGTTCCAATCGAAACCACAGTGGAAGAAGCACTGAGGGTTTTAGAGGTGAAAAAGAACTCTTTTGTGGTAGCTCTTCAAGATGCTTCCCGTGTAAATCCACATCCCCTAATCTTTCTCGAAACGACATCCTCGATTAGAGGCAATATGGTTCCAAGTGACTTTTCATCTTCTCCGAAAGAGCAGCAGATCACAATCTTCGAGAGAACCTCTCCAGTGCATTTCCCAGATGCGCCGGATGTGTTCACCGTGTTTGGTATGGTTCTCCACCCTACGGACTTTGTGTGGGCGGATTGGTCTCCTAAGTGTTCCCCCCAAACATCAATGGATGTCCAATTTGTCTCCGACGTTTCGAACATGCTCTCCATACGCGCACAGGATTATACTTTTAAGGGGGCATGGCAGAGGTTTGTATCTGCCGTATCAGAACGATGTGCTGATCGACCTTCGGTGAAGATACTTAAGACCTACTTTGGGAAATGTCTTGATATGTTGAAGACGCCACGGGTTCGTAAGCGTCATTCAGATTCCAGAGGTTCCAGGATTATTGGAACTCACCGGAAGCACCTACTCGAACCTCTTTATGAGATGATGACAGATGTTTCGATAGAAGAAGCCACCTCGGAAACATCGCCTCAAGAACTAGAACTGAAAGTGGACTTCATCCAAGATGAACTCTGTTCTCCATCACATCTAAAGGGATTTAGGGACGGAAAACATCCTTATCGTCCACCATGGATGGAATTCTGTGGTTTTGGGGCAACTGCCGAGGAGTCACTGGAAGAGTTAGAACTTCTTGTAAATTCTAAAATGGAATTGTTGAGAGAACAAGAAAGAGCTTGTGCTTTAAATCTTGAAATGAATTGTGATCTTCTAGACCTAGAAGGTCAGGGAAGTTTGCAACTTAGTTTGGTTCGGTTCACCAAGACCTCGACTTTATTTGATGCTACGACAGGGCAGTGGAATTCTTTTTTCTTAGCTTCCTTGTGTCTGTTACCGGAAACATTTAAATACGGAGTAAGCTCAAATGCCTGTAATGGGTCCTCACGTCAGTCCAAAGCGAATTGAAGCCATTCATCAAAGAATAGCCGAAGTCCTCAAGTCTGAATTCCACATTGACTTGGAATTTAATACCTCTGAAAAAAACCCTGCCGTTTTTGGAGTGGGGGATGCAGAGGTGTGGAAAAGGTTAGAATCGGATCTGAGGGAAGCATTGTTGGAGATCTACACGCAACAATGCTATGATTCATTCTAAGTCAACACAGCCGAAGTATTCTTTCTTCTAGGTGGCTCAGGGTCATTTCTGAGAATAGACTTTTGAGTACGGAGATACTGATTTGGTACCACGCCGGGTTCTTATCTACCTCCTCTAATTCTTGAAATGGGCAGATCTCTTTAATTTCCTGTGCGGGTGGTAGATCAAAGTCTTCATTTTGGGGATTAAATTTCAGACATCCCTTACGATTGAGTCCGAAAATGTAGAGATCAAGGATGTCGAATGGATGGCTTTTCATTTTAGAAACCTATTTTGCTATTAATGCGCCTAAGAACAAAAAAAGAAAGCAGGTCAAGAAGTTCAGCAGGTACCCACAATAGTACATGAACTTAATTGGTGGGATTTCTCCATACTCCCAAGCTAGGGGAGACGCCAGGAAGGATGCGAAAAGTACCACGAAAAACAAAATGGACACGAAATGTGTCCATTTTAGTAATGTCAGATTGATTTTTCGGTACGAGGTTCCGGCGAGGAGTGAACCTAAGATTAAAGAAAGAATGGGGACAGTTCTTATTAAAAACCACCCCCACACTTCTAGTTCTTTTCCTGCGTATCTCCCTCGTATTGTTGCGAGGGATAAAAGACCTGCAAAAGCAATGATGCAAAGGCACCAGAGTAAATTAAA
>Ga0208299_1001931_pt1 | contig 14650 bp, 18 predicted proteins | sample 15_taG_FD_184089 | JGI IMG/M metagenome (GOLD analysis project Ga0208299, IMG submission 184089) | Marine viral communities from the Subarctic Pacific Ocean - 15_ETSP_OMZ_AT15312 metaG (SPAdes) (version 2) | ecosystem: Environmental > Aquatic > Marine > Oceanic | place: Pacific Ocean | collected...
CATGTTCAGCATGAGCTATGCGTTCCTTCACTTCTGCACGACTGATAGGTGGAGGGAAGGTTGAAGTCACCTGATCATCTGTTCTATGCTCCCAGAGGTACTTAGCATTACCATTATGTGCTTCTAGCACCAGTACCTTCTGTTCTAGCTTTATTATCCTGTTCAGTAAGTCTCTCTTCTTCATGCCTCTCCTAGTCGAATATTAAGTCAGTCATGCCGTCGATGGCGTGAGACTTGTTAAACATAATTGGATTCTCAGCGAAAGATGGTTTGATGACGGTTACCAACCCACCACGCCCCAGGTACTTGCCGATAGCATCCTTCCAAGGAGATTTCTCCATCGCCTTGACTTCCTTTTTGGGTTCAGCATATGGATTGAAGTTGCCCTTGATGCTGGCCATCAAAGCTCTCTTATCGGCTTTGCGCCCATTGCCAATGTCATTCCAGTGCTTTCGATAGTGATCGGGGCAGAGTTGCATGTCTCTGGGAAGGTTTCGCTTACGCTTCAAGAAGTCTTCTCCGCATTTGACACAAGAATAGAGGGTTTTACCTGGCATCTTGTCGTCAGGCTCCGGTTTACGCCTGTGACTCTTGCATAATTCCCGTTTTAAACGCCTTGTAGAGTAGAATTTTACCCCACAATCTTCGCAAAAATACACTTTCTTTTTGTGCTTATTGGCCTCAATACACCCGCTGCAAAGCTCCCGATGCCTCCCTGTTCCCTTGTGTAAATGGATAAATTCAATTCCACACTGGGTGCAAACCACTTGGATTTCCTTTTCCGTAAACGCCTGTCGCTTCCGTTCCCTGTACATCTTTCCTCCCTGTAAAAATTTTTTATTGTATCATACCCGAAGCCTCACTTTAGCATGACGGTCATCAGCTGGAGGAGCGCCTCCTGAAGTGCCCTTGGGTATGTGCGGAAAAGCTTCAATAACTGCCTCTCATTGAAGTGCAATCCCTCCGGCAGTTCATCTGCAGTGAGGGCACCTTTTCCGGTTAGTATCCATTTATGGCTATAACCAGTCAAAGCTTCGATAGCAAGAGCTAATTCTTTGCTAACTTCTCTTTTATCCCTAAACAGCATAGCTATATACCGCTTGGATCGGCCCAACATCTTGGATAATTGGATCTGATCTAAATCTGCATCGTGGATAATTTGTCGAATTCTTCTATGTGTCTTCATTCTATACACCAAATAAGGTTATGGGTTCTTTTCTATACACCATATATTATAGCGTTGTTTTTGACAACCTTTTTTGTTACCGCTAAATTGAACAGTGTTCAATTTAAATGAGAGCAGCATGAAATTTGACCTGAAAAAAATTACAAAGCAATATCGTGGAAAAACCATAGCGATAGTTGCTAACGGCCCCTCTGCATTCAAGCGAACTTATGACGAGGATGGCAACGAGAAAGTAAGTGTACTGGATACCAGCAAGTTTACGGTGCCCATTTGGACGATGAATGGAAACTGGGCTTACCACAAAACTGCTTTGGGCTTCCAGATGCACCACATACTCGAATACGAGAAGCATTCGAAGAAGATTCGCAAGGAAAAGGATCATAATTGGCACATGGATTTGCACAAGAATCCAGAGATGCCGATCCTCACCAGCTACGAAACACTGGAATACCCTCATTTATCGCCATACCCACTGGCAGAGGTGACCCAATATCATAAAGCCACGTACTTTGTGGAAACACTCTCATATATGATCGCACTTGCTCTCATGTTGGGGGTGAAGAAAATAGAGTTCTACGGGGCAGACTACACCGATCACCATGAGTTCCCCGACGAGAGGGCAGGCAATGAGTTCTGGTTAGGCATCGCCCATGCGAAGGGAGTGCAGACGCAGTTCTCCGCTGGAAGTAATCTATTGAAGACCAGACAATACTATGGGTTGGACAACGACCTGGAATATGAACCTGGGTTCTACGGGTATCACAAAGGAACGATAGGAATGAAATGACAAAAAAACAAGAGCAGGAAGTAATAGAGGCAATGCAAGAGTTGATTGATTCGAAGACCAGCTTGAGTGCTAAGGGAGTTCCCACAGTACGAGCTATCGAAGACAGGGTGGGATTTGACATTACCGCAGCGGAACGTAACCAGTTGATGGGGCAATTGACTGTCGGCAAGCCGAAGGAGAAAGCGGCAGTGTCCACAGGTGGGCGAAAGCGACACCTGAATGATTTCCTGGCGAAGCGACCGAATCGTCGCCCATGAGGAAAAGAAGCTGGGATTCAATTAACAAAAATTTTTACCAGTATGTGCCCCCTGTTCGAGCGATTAGGGGAGCTAAAGAACCGAAATCGAAACGTATTATGACTAGTAATATCGGAGTCGATTTTGAGAAGCATGTTCCTGAAGGAGCCTGCGAACTATGCAATGGGGATGGATATGTGTCCGTGCCAGTGAAAACTAAATTGAACGCTACGAAATACTTCCATGAAGTATGCGAGTGTTCTCACCGTGACTGATATACGAAGTCGAAAGGAAACTATGTCAATGTTAGATTATACCGCAAAAAATGGCCACAAATTACGTGAATCTGTATTCGTAGCCAACTCCGTAGTAACAGGCGTTGCCTCCACAGCGGATGCAACTGCATACGATGCAACCGTAGGGTTACTGAATTTGCACAATACAGCATCTGCTGTAACAGAAGGCGGAACATGGCTTGTTCCATTGTACGTGAAACTCACAGCAGCTGCAGTCAATACTGGAGCAGACGATTTCCGCTTTACTATCAACTTGGATAATGTAGATAAATTTACCTCCGGTGGATCAGTTCTGACAGGTAAATCAACTGCCTCCAGTGCTGTATCAGGTTATACTGATCGTACCCCTAAAGGTCGAGTGAATGCTGGAGTATTGGTTATTGCAGCAGCAAACGCAGCTAAAGTGGTCACTGAGTTAGTAGCGGCTCCGACTATCCTTGCCATTGATGATCAGATCGAAATCTGGTTCGGTGAAGGCCCAGCAGCACAAGACGGTACGACTCAATCACGATTTGTACATACGGTCCCACCAGTTTGGATTGGACCTGGCTCAAGCTTGTCATTCCATGAATGGGCAGCAAATATGTCAGCGGATCCACAATTCCAGATGGAAGTATGCTGGGTTGAAACAGGTTTATCTGCTTTCGGACAGTAAACTATGGCATTCGTACCTAGCTATCAGGTTCAGGACATTACATTTAGTGATGAGACTTCTGCTTCTCTGGCAGCTAGTGTTACGAGCGACATCATAGTCTTTATGGGAACAGTGTTTTCTATTCAAGTAGTCTACACTGGTTCCCCTACTGGCACAGTAAAGTTAGAATATAGCCTAGACAAGACTAATTGGTCAGACGTTGCAGGATCCGATGATACTATCTCTGGCAGTTGTAACACACTCTGGTCGTTAGTTAACATGGCAGTTCCGTATGTTAGAATAGTTTACACCAGAACTTCAGGCACAGGAACCATGACAGCTAAAGGATGTGGCAAGCATGAGTAACAAAGCATTACTAGTTGGTACAGACTCAAGCCATAGCGAAGAAACCGATTCAGGAGAGAGAATACTCCGAGTAGGTATTGAAGAAGACAACGTATTATCAGAAACAGAGGCAGATACCATCAGCTTACTCAGTGATGTTCTGAAAGAATTAAAGAAGATAACATTACACTTATCATTCATGACTGACATCACCGTTAAGAACACAGAGGTTTAATGGAAATTATTAGGGACGGTACAGGCAACTGCTATACAACAAAGGTAGATAGTACCAACAGGCTATACACCTCATCAGAATCATTTGTGGTAGAGGAGATTAAAGCTAAGGATGGCAATGGTTTCATCTTACATGGTGAATGCCATACGGCAGCGGCAGCTTCTGGTGGGCTATTATATTTTAAGAATACTTCAGCAACTTATGATGTGTACATCACTCGCATCTACATTGACCCACACACACTTACTGAAGACTACACTATTCAGCAAATCTTCGACACTACCCGTACAAGCGGAACAGATATAGGAAGCACTGGCAAGATCAACAAGAATCGTGTCTCAGGCAATGTCTTGGAAGGTGATCTATACATCTCAGATGCTTCAGCGGATATGACCTTCTCAGGAGGCACCCAGTATCATTCCTTCCCAGTGTCATCACGGTCAACAATACAGCGTAACATGAATGGTACTAACGTTATATCACCTGGCAAGTCAATAGCCTTTCAATGGACGGCAACAGACGGTACTGGGACAGATGGTGAAGTTATCTCACTCAGCGTAAACTTATACCGCACTTTAATAGAGGAATAATATGGGACTTCAAATTGAAGATGGTGCAGGAAAAGGGTACTCCGCAAGAGTGAATGACATGAACAGGTTGCAAACATCAGCAATTACTGAGACTACTGATAGACACCAGAATGAGAGTGGCAGAATGTGGACTATCTATTTTGAAGTAACCCCTGTTGGTGCTAATGATTACTTCTTCTACATAGAGAACACAGGTTCAGAGACACTGCACATTACTGACATACGCATCAGTTCCTCAGTAGCAACACAGATGAAGTATCACTTTGTCAGTGGCACACCAAGCTACACAACCACAAAGACTGCAACTACGACTACCAGAAATTCAAACTCATCAAGAGTGCCTACAGCAACGATACGTGACGACACAGACATTACTGGGCTAACCAGTGAAGGTGTAATCTTCTTCGACCAATGCGCTGTAGCAGACACTATGTATCACCTGAAGACAACATCGAATGTGAGGATAGAACCAGGTGGCAAGTTCGCTATTGAGAAGGTTGCTGCTACAGGTGATGTTATCTGTAATGTTTCTCTAGTAGAGGTTTTTGAGTGATAAGGTCACAGATTACTGACCCTAAAACTAAATTAAGTCCTGCCGTTGTTAACGGTGATGGTGAGGAACAAGCATTGGTAGTGGCTACAAGGCCATTGAAGACTTACATTAACAATGCAGAGTTCTTTACTAATGACGAGTATGGTAACGCATTAAATCAGGACGCTAGTTCTGGTGGTACACCAATAAGGGTACATGATGGAATAGATACATCACTATGGACGGCATCATCAATAGCTGGTGGTAAGTTCACATTCAACTCTACTGATCAGGCAAAGGTGGGTAGCAGGTCAGTGAAGACAGATAATGCTGCTGTAAATAACATAATGCAGTTTGCGAAGGGTTCAAGCCAAGCCCTTTCAGCATATATCTCTTTATCTATGTGGATATACGTAGACAAGGACTGGAAAGCTGGTGATTCAATCTCAATCTATGGTTGGGATGGGGCATTAGTAGGGAATGAAGTCTTACTAGAAGATTATTTTGATTGGTCATCATTCGATGTATGGCAACAGATCAATATACCATTCTCTGCAATGGGGCTAAGTGCTGCGACAGTAGACTCATTCAGGATTCAGATACTGACAAAAGAAGGTAAGTCACCTAAGTTCTACTTGGATGAGATACAGATTGAGGAAACAGGTACACCCATTGAGTTCACCATAGAACCAGAAGTGGGTACTTGGTTACACGTTGACAGCTTAAACTTCACCTTAGCTGATGCCTACGCAGGCACAGTGGGTGATGGAACAATGCCTAGCCTAGCTTACAATTCACTGCTAGGCGTTTCGGCATTGGCAACAGGATTAAGACTAAACCAGACTAGCTACGATGGTACAGACATCACATACGTATTTAATCAGTTGCTAGACTTCATGACCTTCAATGACGCAAGCATTGTAGGTTCAGGTTCAGATGGCACAAACACTTGGGTAACAGTGCAGATTAAATTTGCTGAACCGCTTATATTAAAAGCTGAAAGGCTTGGTAAACTTACACTGACAGTTAACGATAACTTGAGTGGCTTACTTGTATTCAAGGTGAGCGCAAACGCTAAAGCGGAAACGAGATAACCATGCCTCACAAACGTAAGCCTAGAAGCAGGAATAAATCAACAGATATACTAATCACTAAGGAGAACCTTAGCGAAGCTTCGAGCCTTGCCTTGGATGACCGTGAGAATCTTATTCGGAACATGACCGATGATGCGAAGTCGGAAGCCAGAAGTATTATCTGGCAACGCTGGGAATCGGCCAGAGATAATACCGATGAGATCGCAGCCAAAATGGATAAGTGGGAAAAGCAATACGAAGGCGAATTCCAAGAAGCGCAGGAAGAAGATGAGCGGGTATTTCTTCCGAAGACCAAAGAGCAGATTCAAGCAGTACATGCGCACCTGGTTGGGATAGTATCTCAGTTGCATCCGATGGTAACCATGATGCCAATGGTTTCAACTTTGTCCGCTTCGAATGATGAGTACAAGCGAGCCAAAGTGGCCGAAGCCTTGGTTAACTTCCACATGGAAGACTTGTGGAATTTCAAAGAAGATATCCTGCCGAAGTTCATAAAGACATTTCTCAAGTTTACCTTGGGCGTAGTTAAGATTAGTTACATCGAAGATAACTTCTTACCGGATTTAAAGATCGAAGTTAAAGATCGTGCATTACTTTTCATCGATCCGTATGCCCATGACATCAGGGACGCAAAATGGGTGGTGGAAAAGTATTACATCTCACGATCAGAAGCATTGGAACGAATCCATGAAGGGCACTGGTATTTACCGGAGGATCGCACTAATAAACTGGAACAGGGATTTCTGGTCAACGAAACAGCCGTTAATCATGATGTGCTGAAAAGATTATATGGGGATAATTTAGGGGATAAAACAACGAGCGTACCAGAAGATGATCTGGTAGAAATATGGGATTATTGGCAAGCACCCACCAAGGGCTTGGATGACGTATACGCAGTTGTACTTGGAGGCGAAGATGGAGAGCTTGTCCGATACGGAAGAAATCCGTATCCTTATAAAGGAATACCGTACCGTGCAAAATCGTTTGATTCTCACGAGCATCAACTTGATGGAACAGGCATGGTTGAGCAGTTCCGACCATTCCAAGAAATCCTCAATAATTTCCTCAATCTGCGACTCACCGATGTTCGAAAGAATATTATCCGCCCTGTTGCATTTACGGGACGATTTATTGATGCCCAGACTCAACAGGATTTTAAAGACGGGCAGAAAATGGTGCGTCTCTCCGATGAGGTAATGGAAGCCAGTAAGGATCCAGCGTTTGATCTTCGAAAGCATATGGTGGAACTGCCCATTGGGACATCCACATTGGAGTTGCTATCTCACGATTGGCCTATTATTTCAGGTCAAGCCAAAGAAGCGAGCCATGTATCTGATGTATTCAGGGGCCAAGCTCCTCCGCATCAGGCAACACTTGGGCAGGTGCAGGAACAGATCAACCAGAATCAAGGTGTGTTTAAGCCGGTAATCATGCAGGTCATGCGGTTGATTGAAGAAGTGGCGGAAGTCTGCATGGAATATTTCAAGGATCCAGAATTCTACCCAACGGAGCGGTTAATTCAAATTGTTGGTAAGAACAGATACTCAGATGTAATCGACAACTGGCATCAAGTTGGACCGGACCTGCAAGTACGGTCAGTCACCCCTGATGATATGGATGTCGATGTTATTGTGAATGCCGTTAATGGAGCCGAAGCTATTGCTTCACGTACATTGATGCTCCAGGCATTCGAGGGAATCTTTCAGGCAATCGGACAAATCCCCGATTTGTATGCCGAATTGAAAGAAGATTTGAGCTTCAACAGGGTAACAGAACTGATGCTGAATAACACTGGCCAGGATGTGGATTACCTCCGCATGACTCCAGAAGAAAAGCAGCAACGAGCGCAAGCTCAACAGCAGGCACAACAGGAAGCTCAACAACAAGAACTGCAGATGCAACAGCAGCAGATGCAGATACAGGTTCAGTTGCAACAGCAACTGGAACAGATTAAGGCTCAAGCCGAAATACAGGCGGAGCAAGGTAAGCAACAGGCGAAAGCTCAAGCACAGATGCAAGTGGAGGCTACCAAGTCTCAATGGAATTCTGTGGAAAATGAGGAGCGCATTACACTGGAGCGTGAAAAGGAAATGGATCTGATTGTTGCGAAAGTAATGGAGCAGCTGCAAGCAGATATCATCCGAATGCAAACCGAGGCCAAATTAGAAGAGCAGACCGATGCCAATATTGGGCACGGTAATGAAATAGGTCGAAACCAATCGCATCAATAAGGTGCAATTTTACTGGATTTCCGAAAGGGATGCCCAGGAACCTCATAGTTAAAAGGGATTATGGGAAGTATTACGAAAATAGTCGATCCAAGTACGCGACTAGCCAATTTGGGTCTGGGCGGAACTGAGGCGATTCAAGAGTTGGTAACGGAAGAATCAGACGAGGCAGTGGAGGAAGAATCAGAAGAGCCTGAAGAGGAAGCGGAGAGTGACGAGAGTGTTGAAGATACTCTGGATGCCCTGCAAACCGACGATGACGATGACGAGGAATCCGAAGAAACTGATGAGGAAGAGGAACCGGAAACTGATGAGGAAGAGGACTCGAAGTACTCACAGGCACTGAAACAAAAAGAAGCTGCCGAGAAGGGAATGCGGGAATGGCAATCACGCTATGATCGATCCCAAGCTGAGTATCAGCAATTAGGCGAAAACTACAAACAACTTTATAGTGAATTACAAACAATCAAAGAAACCGCTTCTACGGAAGCTTTTGCAGATGTACACGATGATGACATCGTGGATGTCCAAACACTCAAAAAAATGTTAACACATTACAACCAGCAGAATACTACGCCAGAACCACGCCCGATTCCCCACGCACAACAGGCACCAAATCAGCCTGAAGTACAATGGGTGCATTCGCAGGCGGATTGGCCAGATGTACAAAAGTACATCAATGATAATTCTTCTGCGTTGTCATCCGATGTTACATTACCTTCCAGCCCCCAGGCTCTGTACTTCGCTTTGAAGGAGAAAATGGCTAAGGAAGAACTGAAGCAGACCAGAAAAAGTTACGAGAAAAAGAAAGAGAAGATGATCCGATCTAAAACGAAGCGCAAGATCCCCCCTACTGGAGGACACGCTACGAAGAAGAGTGGTAAATCGGCTCATATCAATGACGTAATTGGGCAGGTCGAAGCTCAGATGAAGAAGTTGGGCATCAAACAATCCGCATGAGCCGTAAAGCATAAGAAAGGCACAAAATGGCTAATGTATCAGGACGAAGACAATATAGTACTCGTAGTACCAGAATTGTCCCTAACGTACTAGACTCAGTAATTCTCGTTGACGAGAATATTAACGATGCAGCGTTCTTGGCATTCTTCAACCAAGTAGGAAAAGAAACAACTCCAACGGAAAAATTCCAATGGGATGTTGATGCTTACTTGGCAACCAGTGATACAGTGAACGGAGCAATCTCCTCTACTGTAACAGCACTTGTAATGGATAACGGTGACCGATTCATCGGTGGCGATTTGATCCAGAACAAAACAACTGGCGAAGTAATGTACGTATCCAGTGTATCTACGAACACATTGACTGTTGTGCGTGGAGCCACAGCCCAAAACTCCGAAGGTGGAACCGCAGCAGCAGCTATTGCTGATGGCGCAACCATTGTTAAACTTGCTCCAGCAGTAGCTGAAACAAGTTCCCGACAAACCACTCTGACCACTACTCACAGTGCGGTGTATAACTATACACAAATGTTCCGCTGGGATCTAAGTATGTCAGATCGTCAGATCAAACGACAGTTTGAGAATGACGGGGAATTGTCTTACGAAACAAAGAAATGTTTTAAAGAAGCTCGTATGGCATTGAACCGAGCATTCTTGAAAGGTGAGCGAGGACGTTGGACACAAACCACTGACTTGACTACTACTGAAGGAATCTCTTCAGCTGTGTCAACTTACAGTTGGAACGTGGGCGGAACCTTGTACGAATATGCCTTCGACGAGTTCTTGGTAGAGCAAGCTCTACGTAAGGGATCACGTAATAAGGTGATGTTCGCATCAACTAATGTAATCTTGGCTTTGAGTCAAATGACAAAAGACCGAGTAGAATATTCGCTTCCATTGGGAACTAAAAAGGCCCCAGTTGGAATCGAAGTAATGGAATACAAAGCGCCTAACGGGGGTACGTTGAGCGTGGTCGAGGATCGATTCTTGACTGAGAACTTTAATGGTGAGGCAGTAATCTGCGACATGCATTCTCTGAAGCGAAAAGTCTTTAGTAATAATGGTCGAGATGGCGAACTGAAAATCATCGCGGATACTAACGATGTGGATGACTTGGGATACGTAAGCACTCTCTATGGTGACATGGGGCTGTATTATGGAGCCGAAGAACACCATGCGAAGTTGAGCGGTGTTACAGGTGGTGCCAAAGGATTAGCTGTCTTATAGGACAACTAATGGGGTCATCGAAAGGTGACCCCTGCATACAGGAGCAGACATGGAATCCGTAACTTTTAGAAGCGATATAAGTAAACTAATGTTGTCATTTCCAGCCGAGCGATTCGGAGTTGGGGTGAATGCTGAAGGCGAAAAGGCTGCCTATCCAAGCATCCATTTCAACATGGGCATGTACCAAACGGAGTCGGAAAAACTGGCGGGGATGTTGCGAGAACATATTGGAAATAAGAAGCAGGGCGGGGATGACTTTTGGGAAGAAGATAAAGTCACTTCAGCGATGTCCAAAATGCGACAAGGTGACGTAGTTGTAGCTTATAATGATCTGGAGTTAACCGAGGATGACAAAGAAACCATTGCTTACCTGGAACGAGCAGCTGAGAAGTTAGCACCGGCCCAAGTAAAGAATGTTTGTGAAAAAGTAGAACTACTCCAAAATCGTTTTAAGATTCTTGGACTCCCGAAACCGACACCCGACATGAAGATTCGACGAATTAAGTCTAGGGTGATTGAGTGCCTTGATGCACTCGAAGAAGCTGGAGTTACTAATGACAGGCCAGGAGATTCTGGATGAGGTGCGTTTCCTCATCAATGATTCTCAGTATACTCGCTACACCGAAATTAACAGGGCGTACCGAAAGATTCTGAGAATCACCAACTTTAATTTTCTAAGAGTGACCTCAGAAAGTTTAATCACTGTTGTTGCTGGGCAGGCAGAATATACTCTCGACCTGACAGGAATCAGACGTATTGAACGTATTTGGGTATACGGTACGCAATCCAGTGAACAACACTGGCAACTGATGGAAGAAGCTCCTCCCCAATTGTGGGAAGAGAAAAAGATGTCCATCACACAACCCGATGGAACTGTCCGATCTGATAAGCCAAACTGGTATAAGATCGAAGGAACCACCCTTTCCCTCACACCAACACCTGATGCGGTGTACTCCGTTCGAGTGGACTACATCCAGGATATCCCGACACTAGCCAGAGAATCAGAACCACTGATTCCGAGAGCATATCATGATCTGTTAGCCGATCTGGCTGCGTCGGATATACTGTCTCGTAGCAAAGATCCAATAGATGTGGCTCGTTCACAACAGTTAAAAGCCGAAGCAATGTCCGAGTTCGACGACTTGGTGGGCGACGTCCACCCCAATCGGACATACAATATTGATAGAAAACCAATCACCTGGATAAAGTAATGGCTAAATCATTAGGGCAAATTCAAAAACTGGTTCAGTGGGAAGCGAGAGACAACCAATACGATCTTACGACTACACAGGGGTTAGCTGTTGCTAATTACATTTATAGGAGATTGGTAATGCTCCTCGCTCCTCCTGAATTCAGCCGAGAGGATACCACACTTGGTTCTACTGCAGATACGGTTAAATATACTTGGACTGTAGGGGTCACGTTCATGGATGTTAGGTTAGTTGAGATGCAGGATCCGGATAACAATGATGCCTACACAGTCATCCCATTGGCAAGAACCGAAATGGAGTTCTCAGTTGAGCGGAAGAAAGCTTCCGATTTCCCGACCGTATATAAGCGGGGGTATGATGGAAGTAATCAGGTAATTTATTTTGCTCCGGCTCCAGCGGAATCTGGTAAAAGTGTTAGAGTCAGTGGGATAGCTGAGCCAACAGAATTGGTATCTTCTGGAGATATTACACAATTCATTTCCGCAGCGACAGACGATGGGCTAGCTTTGCTGATTGCAGCAGATATCATGAGCAAACGGCAATTCCCAGATCATGCAGCGGAACTGATCCAGCGAGCATCCGAGGTACTGTCTCAAGTAGCTGGTAAAGAAATAACCCCCGCTGAGATATCATCGAGGGTAGCCAATGCCTGATCTACAACAGTTTGGAATTAACAATGTAGGTGGTTTAAATGTAGACGATCAAGCTGATGAGTTACTATCACGTAATTTTCAGTTTGGCGAAGGGGGTTACATGCAGACTGCTCCTGCTGAATCCCCTAGTCTACAGAACATTGATTACGATTCACAAGGATTCACCAAACGTAAAGGAAGCACTGAAGCTGATGACCTGACAACATTATTCACAGGGGGGTTATCGGGGGATATCCTTGTTGGTGGAATTGAATGGCAAGCTCCCACAACCGGAGTGCGTATTCAAATCCTAGTAAGCAACCTGACGATCTATACTAATCAATCCGGTAATTGGGCACAAATAAATGATTCCGCAGGAGCAGGGTACACCCATTCAGCAGGTGTAACTAAATGTAGCTTTGCCAAAGCTGATGGGCACTTGTTCATTGGCCTTGATGGGGCTAATGCTATCCAGACATATAAAGTAGGAGCCGATCTTGATCCAGAGATGGCGACAGGAAATACATATGAGTATGCATATGGTGGGTCTGATACTATCACAGGCACATGGGGTGACGGGTACTACATGTTGGCGACCATCCACGAGCGATTAGTTTTCTCTGATGGTAACTCAGTCATCAATTATACCCCCATGGCGTTCACCACTAGTTCAGGCATATGGGACTTCACCAATGGAGGCTTTAAGATCGGTGCTGGGGATATACGGGCATTGATTAGTTTTACCCCGCATTTACAGAATGAGCTAAATGAGCAATTGTACATAGGGACCACAGCTGGGATGGAGGTTATCACGGGATTCTTGGATGCAGATAATGTCTTTCGAATCGAAGGAAGTGAAGCACCATTCAATCATCAAAGTTTCTGCAATGCTAGAAACTGGGTGATCTATCTGACCGATGAGAAAAACCTCATGGGGATCAATGGAGCTAGAGTTATTGATCTTGGCAGACGAGCAAAGAATACAGCAGCGAATGGGCCACTGGATAAGTTCAACGGGACATTTAACCCAGACAGCGTTTTTGGCTTTTATCACCAAACCAAGCAACAGGCCGAATTCTATTTCACCACAGAAGCCGATGACATGAACGACACATGCATCGTACTGGATTTTAAGTTAGGGGAACCTCTGTTACAGGAAGCGCAGAACTCCTTCGAAACCAGGGTACGGTTGCTAAAGTGGGTAATGGTTGACCCATCTAACAATGATTGGTTTGTAGGGAAATACCAGATACAGGGTTCTGTTATTGGGATATCCAGCGCAGGTAAGACATACACCACTGAACTTGGTTTGAATGACTATGGGACATTAGCAGTACTGGCTTTTTGGTTCTCGCCTGTATTCACCGCTGGGCCAGAGTTCATGGGGAAACAGTGGATGGCCTTTCATTTCAGGGGGCTGATTAGAGGAGATTACGCACTCTATGTGGGAGTCTTTTTAGATCGGGCTAACCATGACACGCCATCGGCCAACTGGCAATACAACCAATCCAGTGATGAAACAGTGTATGGTTCCGACGTATACGGGACAGCCCAGTATTCAGAAAGTCAGACCACCGCTGGATCACCAGATATTGATCTGTATTCGGAGGCTATCCAATGGAAAGTTTTCAACAGTAATGCAGACGAAACTTTCGTAATCACATCGCAGTACTTACATTATATACCAGGCACACCCATTCGATAAAGAGGAAGTATGTCCGATACAATATCCGCACTATCCGCACTCAGTGATGATTCCAATCTAACCAATGGGTCTACTATCACACATACGGAACACAATACACATAGAACTAACTACCGCACCCAATCGAATAATCATCGGGATGTGTTCATCTCCTTGGAAACGCACTATGCTTCCAGTAGCGAGCCGACCGACACGCCAGAGGGAAAAATCTGGGCGGATACAACATCCGACCCAGCTATCCTAAAGTATTACAAGGATGGTTCTGGGAACCTGGCAACAATCATTGCCGATAGTGGCAACGTAACAGGCACTCCTGGTACAGCAGGTAGTAACGTAGCATTTGCCGCACTTACTCATACTGATGACAATACAGCTACTAGCGGTACTGCTGCTGCTTCTGTTATGTATGGCTTTGCACAGCCTACTCTTGCTGCTACCAATGCAACTGTCACAACCACTGCTGCTGCAACAGTCTATATTGCTAATGCTCCGGCTGCTGGAACGAACATGACCTTAACTAATGCTTATGCCTTATGGGTAGACGCAGGGACGGTTAGGTTTGATGGTGACTTAGATGTAGCGGGTACAGTGACTTACACAGGTTCATTAGTAGTTGATAACATCACCATCTCAGGTAATGACATCTCAACAACTGCTGGTACTGACTTAACGCTAACACCTCTGGGTGGTCAGCAGGTAGTTATAGATGGAGGGGCAATCTTTGATGCTGGTGTAGTTACAGGTATTACTTCT
>Ga0208299_1001933_pt1 | contig 14646 bp, 13 predicted proteins | sample 15_taG_FD_184089 | JGI IMG/M metagenome (GOLD analysis project Ga0208299, IMG submission 184089) | Marine viral communities from the Subarctic Pacific Ocean - 15_ETSP_OMZ_AT15312 metaG (SPAdes) (version 2) | ecosystem: Environmental > Aquatic > Marine > Oceanic | place: Pacific Ocean | collected...
ATTCAAGATTCGGACACGGTTCAGAATCACCATTAAAATTTCAATCACCGTTAAAGAGATATGGTGGAAATCCATTTTATATAGGAGTAGGTAATCCTAATACAGATAATAAGACAGATTTCTTTGCTGGTGATATTGCACAAGTTTCTATTTTTAATAAGTCATTTGGTGAGGATGAAATAAAGGATTATTATAAAACAGATTATCCAAATAGTTTAGGAAACAATCCCAAATTATATTATGATTTTTCTAAATCAAAAGATGGAATTGTATATGATTTAAGTGGTAATGGAAATCATGGTATTATGAGTGGGGGATATATGAGGTCTGAACCTATTGATAAAATACCGAACACAACATTACCACATAGAGGTCGTCCTGGTAGATATTTATCATTAAAACATGATAGAAATGATATTGTTGGAAATAGGTTTGTCCATCAAAAAGATACAAGTATTAATGAAAGAAGATTTGTCGAGGATGTACAAGGTGGTATGATAAATACAGATGAAGATGGATTAACAGATTTAAATTATAGTGTTGTTAAAAGAGAAAAATTATTTGGAACGAAACACGAAATGATAGATTTCAAATGTGAACAAGATATACCAGACCATGTGGAGTTTTGATGATTGTTTTAGGTTATGATTTTTATAAAGATAGTGCTATTCAAAAACCAAATGGTTTGATAGGTCAAAAAATAACGGATGATAATAAAGATACATCCAATATCTTTCAGTTATATTTACCACCATATTTGATAGAAATGTTTGATAATTTCAAAATTGATTACAAGGCTGATTCGGTTGATAACATTGAAAAAATGAATTTAAAACATAAATGGATTTATGTATTAGATGCACTTGGTGATCCTCGTGGTTGGTTAGGTAAATATTCTAAAGATGAAAATTCAATAAAGTCTGTATTTAGTGGTGTTAGTAAAAAGGCACTAAAACAAGTTCGAGACAATAAGGCAGTAATAATGATATATCAACCAATGGAAGGTTATCCTACTAATTGGTTAGGTAATGATGTTTATGAAATAATTTATAAAGAAATTAAAAAATATAAATTAAATCCTAAAAATATTTTATATGTGACTGGTAATTGGAAGTTAAAAGAAGATTTCGAAAAGTGGAAACCCAAATCAAAATATTCTAAATCAGAAAATATTGTTGTATATAGTTTTAATAATGAAAGATATTTGGACTTTAGGAATAAGTGGGAAATTGCAGATTTAGAATCTAATAAAAAGAGAAGAAAACATTTTTTGTGTTACAATAGAACACCAAGAGGGCATAGATTATATTTACTATCTTTATTACACGGTAAAGGATTGATTTCAAAGGGATTTGTATCTTGTCAAAAATTTGATTATAGATGGATGAGTGGTTATCTTCATAATATAGGACTTGGAAAAAATTTAAGAGATGCTACAAAAAAACATTTAAAAGAATTTAGTAAGGGATCACCTTATATTGTAGATGTGGATGAATGGAATACAAATCATTTTGATACTTCACCAGCATGGCCATATGAAGAATCATTTTTCTCTGTCACCACAAATACTTTATTTGAAGATGACGCTTTATTTTTAGATGAAAAGGTTTGGAAACCTATATTAAATTATCATCCTTTTGTTTTTGTGGGATGTCATAATAGTTTAGAAAAACTAAAAGAGTTAGGATTTAAAACTTTTCATCCTTTTATAGATGAAAGTTATGATGATCAAAAACATCACGCCAAAAGAATGATAATGATTTCCAAAGAAATAAACAGACTTTGTAGTTATACTATGGATGAAATGGAAAGTTGGTATGAACAATTGATACCGAGATTAGAACATAATTATCAAGTACTTTTTGAAAGAAAAACCTTTGATGGTTTTGTAGGAGTATTAAAAAATGCAATATAATTTTATATTTGACGATAATGATATTCCTATGGGATTTTTTGATAGAGTTTCGTCTGTTGGTATAAAAATTAATAGAAAAGAAATCAACAATTTAGGTAAAAATAATAATTTTTATATTTTGTGGAGTGGATGTGGAAATCATATTGATAAATCAAAAGCTGAATTGATAAGTCAGGGTAAAATGAAGTTACTTTTAGTATCTGATGGTGAAGCTTTACAGAAGATGACTTTGGAGTGGGTAATTGATTTAATTGAAAAATTTAATATCAATTCGAAACAGGTTATTTTTATGTCTTATGAATTACGAAGTGAGGAAACTTATAAATTATTATTAGAAGAGTTTCCCAAATTTAGAAAATATCCATTAAATGTTATTGGAATGGATACATATTGTTTTGAACCACATTCTAATTATGGAAATTTACCCTTACCAACCGAAGATAAAAAACCTTATAAATATGTTTGTTATAATGCAAACGGAAAAGAGTATAGACAATTTTTAGTGACAGAATTATTTAGACGAGGATTGGATAAATATGGTTTGATATCATTGTTGTATAGGTATGGAAGTCCAAATCAAATATTAGATAATTTTACAGAAGATTTGGGGTTTGATATTACTAAGGGTTATGGGAAATTAGTTGATGAATATGCAAAAAAAGAAATGGTAAAACGAGTTCCACTTATACTTGATCAAACTATGGAAGAGGTAGATGAGTGGGATAGACCAGTTGATGTAAATCATATTAAAAATTCATATTTTAATATAGTAACAGAAAGTTATATGTATAATACATCGTTACCACAATCTCATAAAACTATTTTTGAGATGAGTGAAAAAACTTATAAGGCACTTAATTGTCAACCATTTATTCATTTAGGAAGTTATGGTGTTTTAAAATATATGAAGTCAATGGGATATGAAACTTTTCCTGAATTGTTTGATGAGAGTTATGATGATATTATAAATCATACTGATAGATTATTGGCTGTAGTTAATGCGATAGAAAAAGTTTGTAAAATGGATGATAAAGAATTTCATAATATCTATTGTGAAAGTATTATACCAAAGGTTATCCATAATCGAGAATTGGTACGTTCAAAAGAAATAAAAGAAAAGATATGGAATAAGTTTATAACGGATTTAGAAAAAATATAATGAGTACTAAATATATTACATTAAATGGAGAATTGGATAAATATATTAATAACTTGGTTTACTTTGATACCCCAATTTCTATAGAAAAGTTTTCAAATAGTGATTTCGATAATGAAACAAAGTATATTATTTTTATAAATTCTGAAACTTCTGAAGATAATTATCTTAGTAGAATAAAACAATATTTGAAAGATAAAAATTCACCTTTGTATTATAAAAAAATAAAAGACCTTAATAACATTCATATTGTGATTTTTTTTACTGATAAAATGAATGCTACAGACATTTATTCTGAAGAAACAAATAACCCAGTTGGAATTGCTAAAGATTTGTTGGACAAGTATGGATTGAAAAACGAACTTTTAAATTTTATAATGGTGACTTATATTCCAGAAAAATTTAAAAATTTAGAACAACAAAAATTTAAATATGTTTATGTACCGTTTTTTTCACACTTGCCTGATGATAAAATTGTAGATTTATCAAGACAAATTTATTTTGATTACATTTTACCACAAAATAATCCAGATACAACTTTTTTACTTAGAAAGAATTATTATATATCTTATAATTTTATCGGCAAGTCACATAGGTCGATGTTATATTATTTTTTATTTAAAGAGAATTTTTTAAAAAAAGGAATTTTTTCATATAGATATGGTGCAGGGGATTGCCAATTTGAATTATTACCCATAGAAGAAAAAATACAAAGATTTATAACAGATGTTGAATTTGGTTTTGAAAGAAATTTTTGTAAAGATGTGGAATTGCATAAAGGTAATAATTTGTTGCAAGAGATAGTTAAAAAAATACCTTATAAATCAGATATGAATGATGAAGAATTGTTAAAGAATTCAGGTTCAGTGCTATTAAATGTAATTGACCACTTTTCTTCTTATTTTAATATAATGACTATAACAGATTGGAATTGTGATCAGATACATCTTGATGAAAAATGTTGGAAACCTATTTTAACATTTCAACCATTTATTGCAATAGGTCCGGCCTATTCACTTGAAGGTTATCACTCTTTAGGTTTTAAAACTTTTCATCCTTACATTGATGAATCTTATGATAGAATAGAAGATCAAGGAGAACGGTTTTTAGCAATAATGAATAATATTAATAAATTATGTAATATGTCAAAATCACAAATAAATGATTGGTATTTTAAAATGATTGATATATATGAATATAATAATAAATTGTTATATGAAATATACTATTTTCAATCACAGAAAAAAATAAAAAAATTTTTGGAGTTACTATAATGTTTCGTTATATAAAGTATTTATGGTTTAAAGTAAAATCTTGGTTTTTGTATCGCAAAAAAATCAAATCACTTAGAAAAAGAGATCCATTTATCTATAAATAAATAGGAGATTTAAAATATGAATAGAATACCATTTTATATTTGTGATGCTCATGATCACTTGGCGGAGTTTAAAACAACGACTCATCCTATATTAGAGTTTGAGTATTTAGATTATGAAAAAAAGTTTGAATTAAAACGTGAAACGGAGTTTTTTGAAGAAAAAGCCCCATATATTTTTGTGCAAACTTCGCATTGTACAGTGACATTCTTTTTAGAAAAATTTCGTCAAGAACATCGAAAGTATGATTATGTTGAAAAAGTTAAAGATGATTTAAGAAATGATAGGTGTATTCTTGGAATTACGTTTGGGGATAGTTTGTCCGATGCGGCATTCGATCATGTTAAAGATATTTATGAAGATTTGGACAAACTCGCTGAATTTTTTGAGTCTGAAAACTTACCTCAAAAAAATATATTTGTTTTTGGAGTGGATAATTTAAATAAAGATGAATTAAAAAATTATAAATTCAATTATGTAAATTTTGAGTATGGACTTTTTTACTTTGCAGAAAAAATTATGCATAGCACATCAAGATATCTATTAGAACGTGGGAAAGTGCATAAACGACAAAAACATTTTTTATTTTATAATTGTAAACCAAGACTACATAGGCTTGTTTCTTTTTTAGAGTTACAAAAAAATAATTTATTAGATAAAGGCTTTTGGTCTTTCCAAACACAGACTATGTTTGGGACTCATCCAGACTGGATAACCAAAGAAAATTGGAACGAACGCGTGCCTTTTTTTGATTTAAAATCTTTAGAGGAAAAGTACGGTGATTTTTCTGAGCTTTTAGATCCACCAAATAAAGATGAACATAGTTCATTTGATTCATTTACAAGAAAGTGGTATGACGATAATGGTTTTGACAAAGGTAATCCGGTTGCCCACACTATAAATCATCTTCCTCATTATAATACTTATTTTTCACTTGTTACAGAGAGTGCCTTTTATTGTCCAAGTTCGAGAATGAAAAGAATTTTAAATGAAGGCATGACTTCATCCGAAAGATCAGATTATTTTAATTCTAACCCCAACTTCAACCCTTCCGCGGAGAGACGATATCATTTTTTTTCAGAGAAAATCTATAAACCATTCTTACTGGGACACCCTATTTTATTTTTAGGTCAAGTAGGAGCATTAGATTGTCTACGGAGTGATGGATTTGAAACATTCCCAGAATTTTTTGATGAATCATATGATCAAATAGAGGATCCGCTGGAAAGAATTTATAAAGTAACCGATGAAGTCAAAAAACTTTGTAGATTAACATTAGAAGAATTACATACAAAATATTATTCTATCGAAGATAAACTTATTCATAATATGGATCATTATCATCATTTGTGTATGGAACAAAGAAGATTACCTGGTAAAGTATTGTTAAAAATGTATAAAAGATTATAGTAAATGGATAAAATAATAGTTATATCAGGTTGCAGTTTTACACTTGGAGATTTATCCTGGCCATATCATATAGAACAAGAAAAATATGGTTGGGTACATAATGTAGCAGATACAGGTGCAGGAAATTCATATATTAGTAGGTCTGTTATTTGGGAAGTAAATGACCAATTAAAACTTGGAAACGATCCAAAAGATATTGAGGTTCTAATAATGTGGTCGGGAATATCAAGAAAGGAATTTTTATCTACTAAACGAGAGAATCCAATGCATGAACTTTGGGTAGACGGAAAAGACAAAAATTGGTTTGGTAATTTCATTCACGATGTACATTGGAATAGACATCCAAGCGAAGATTCTACTTGGATAAAAAGTAGTATTCCATATATGAGTTGGGATAATAAATTAGTTACTAAATTTTTAGATTTATATTGGAAACATTTTTATTCAGAGGAAGAAAGTTTAATAAATACACTTGAATCTATTTTAAGAACTCAGTGGTACTTAGATGGACTTGGAATAAAATATAAAATGATGTGTTGGCAAAATATCTTTAATCAATATTCATTTAAAGTTCCAATTGGTTGGGCACGTTCTGAAGGTGATGAGATCTTTGGACATGAAATATGGAATCTTGCGTGGAGAGACAATAAACATTATATGCCAGATAGATATTGGCCAGATAACGTGACTGAAAAAATATCAAGAGGTACACCATTATTAAAAGACATATATCCAAATGCAACTCATTTGTGGGATATGATAGATTGGGATAAATGGTGGTTTTATCAAGATGAACAAGTAGAGTATGGTGGTTTAGCAGAATGGATTTGTTTAAAGGCCCGTGATCCTTGGGGTAACGGCGAACACGATCAAGGTCATCCGTCACCATCTTCACATAAGAAATTTTGTGAGCAAGTTATAATACCAATTTTAGAGAAGTTATGAAAATATTAGTATTAAATCTCAATAAAGATATATCTAATACTCCAAAAATATATGGTAAGTACACTTTACCAGAGTTTGTGTATGGTTGGGGTAAAAGGCAAGTAACGGAGATTGGTCACGACATGCTAATAAATGAGATCAGAGAGTATATTACATTTGACTCACCATATAACAATAGATGGATTCTAAATCAAGAATTTATTAGTCTTGAAAATTTTGAAAATGAAAGTGATTATATTATTGTTTGGGCAATGAATGAATTGCTGGAAAATATTGACTACCTTTTTATACAGAACTCTGAAAATGAGTTTGTTTCTAAAATATTAAATGATTTAAAAACTAAAAAGGCAAAGATAATTTTTATATGTGGAGATATGACAACAATATGGAATTTACTTATTGGAGACCAAACGTATATAGAAACAGGCAAATTTGACAGTACTATTGATGGGAGTCCTGAAACTCTCACCACTTGGTATGATTTTGTACATGGTAACGAGATAGATTTGGATAATATTATTTTGACTGCACCCGATATTAAATTTTTACCTAATAATAGTGAAAAAGTTATTGAGGATTTTGTTGGTCATCAAGATAAATTTCCTTTTTTACCAAGAATATATAATGTAGATCATGTTGGTGCAAGAGCACTAATGGAAAAAAATAATTTCTATAAAAAATTAGAAGGTATTTTTGATAAAACTCAAGATTATTTAAGAGAATATAAATTTATATCTATGATGAATCATATGGACAAGCCTCATAGAATTGAAATGGCACATTTTTTCATTGAGAATAATTTACTTGATGATACCTTTTTCTCGATTTTTCCTTTTGTAATGGATGAATGGAACTGGATTGAAGATAAAGAAGAACGACTTGAAAAAAATAAATTACATTGTTATGAATCTACTAAACATTGGTTTGTGGGAAGAGAAGATGTATTAAAGAATGTTATTAATCGTATTCCATACGGAAAAGACTTTAAAAAACTTTCTGTACATCAATGGGTAAATCCAATACCACATTTGAATTCTTATATTAATATTGTTTCTGAAACTCAATGGGACACCTCACAAAATTTTGGAGGTGTGATGGGAGAACAAATATACACGAGTGAAAAGATTTATAAGCCAGTTTTAATGTTTCAACCATTTCTTGTTATGGGACCAAGAGGCATATTAAGGGCATTTAAACAGCATGGATTTAAAAGTTTTGAACCTTTGATAGACGAATCTTATGATGAAATTTATGATTGGGAAGAACGGATGGGAGCTATACAAAAAGAGATATTGAGATTGAATAAATTATCTTTAAATGATATAGATACTTTGTATTGGAAGATGAAAGATATTTACATATACAATTTCAATCATATTGACAGGCATTCTAAAAATCAATTCGCAAAAATAATATCGGTGTTTGATAATGGTTGATATTTTATTTGTTCATTCAAATTCTTCTGAAAGAGTATTTCAGAGTTTGTCAAAGTATGCTGCAATAGAACCACCTATTTGGGCAGCTTTGTTGGCAAATAGTATGAGAAGTTTCGGTGTCAAAGTAGATATATTAGATTGTGAAGCATTACAATTGTCTACTGAAGAAAGTTATAATCATATAAAACAAATAAATCCTAAATTGGTATGTTTTGTCCAGTTTGGGCAACACCCATCAGCATCTGCTCAGAATATGCAAGGAACACACGAATTATTGAAAATGATGGATTATGAATTCAAGACTATTTTAGTTGGTTTATACCCATCGGCATTACCAGAGAAAACACTTAAAGATGAAAAGTGTGATTTTGTCTGTGAAGGTGAAGGGGTTGATACTTTATTAGGATTATTTCAGAGTGATTTAGTTAATGTAAGTAAAGTTCCTCGTTTATGGTATAGAGATGGAGATGAAATAAAATTTACACACATGACACCAATTATTGGTAATCTTGAACGAGTATTACCTGGTATGGCTTGGGATTTGTTACCATCACCAGATAAATATAGAAATGTAACTCATTTTTCCATGACTAATAATAATGAAAGAACACCATTTGCATCACTTTATACTTCACTTGGGTGTCCTTATAAATGTGATTTTTGTTGTATTAATGCACCATTTGGTAAATCTACATTTAGATATTGGGATCCAGAATTTATGATAACGGAATTTGATAAAATAGCTGATATGGGGATACGAAATATTAAAATAGCAGACGAAATGTTTGTATTGAATAAAAATCATTTTTTAAAGATATGTGATTTGATAATTGAAAGGGGATATGATTTTAATATTGGGGCATATGCAAGAGTTGATACGGTAAGAGAAGAGTATTTAGAGAAATTAAAGAAAGCGGGAGTAAATTGGTTGGCACTTGGTATTGAAAGTGGTAATAGAAAAGTTCGTATTGATGCAGCTAAGGGTAAATTTGAAGAAGTAGATGTTAAAGATATAGTAAGAAAAATAGAATCATTTGATATAGAAGTAATTAATAATTATATGTTTGGTATGACTGGAGATACATATGAAACTATGAAAGAAACTCTTGATTTGGCAATTGAATTAAATACAAGTGGTGCAAATTTTAATCCAACTATAATATTTCCTGGATCATCACTTTTTACTGAGGCATATAATAGTGGAGTTGAATTACCACCTACATATTCAGGATATTCATATTATTCTAAAGATTCATTTCCAAATCCAACAGATAGTTTAACCAGAGAAGAAATTCTTAAATTTAGAGATGATGCATTTATAAAATATTTTAATAGAAAAGAATGGTTTGATAAGATTAAACAAAAGTTTGGACAAGAAACAGTTGATATTTATAAAGATTTATTAAAAGTAACAATAATTCGTGAATAAAATTGAGTAAAAATTAAAATGAGTTATACTTATATATATAAGTCCCGTGGTGATAACAGGGGGTATAAAAACCCAAAGACCTAACCGACCACGATAAATGGACTATAAACACGGAGGCACTTTAAATAGTGTCCTCTTTAATAGAGGATTTTTTGTTATATGAGAGTTTTAATAACAGGTATTACAGGTTTTGTCGGTAGTCACATGGCCGATTATCTTCTTGAAAATGTTCCAGATGTAAAAATCTTTGCTACTCGAAGGTGGAGAAGTAAAGAAGATAATATTAGACATTTGTTTGGAAATGAACAAGTTATATTTGAGGAATGTGATTTATTAGATAGAGGTAGTCTTTCTCGAATTATAGAACTTGCAAAACCAGATTTAGTTTATCATTTTGCATCACAGAGTTTTCCAGAGGCAAGTTTTCTAACACCAATTAGTACTCTTACTACAAATATAATTGGAACTACAAATTTATTAGAGGAATTACGGTTGGCAAAAGAAAGAAGTTACTGTAATCCTATAATAATAAGTGTTTCATCATCAGAGGTCTATGGTGATACTTTAAAAGAAGAAACACCAATCACCGAAACCAATCCAATTAGAGCAGCTAATCCATACTCAATATCAAAAGTTGGACATGATTTAATTTCACAATATTATCATAAAGCATATGATATGAAAGTTATTATTACACGAATGTTTTCACATGAAGGTAAAAGACGAGATAAGAGATTTGCAATATCATCATTTGCACATCAAATAGCTATGGCAGAAAAGAAACCTGATTTTCCACCATATGCTCCAAGTTTTCCAACACATTCTATAAGACATGGAAATCTTGATTCTGTGAGAACATATAATCATATAGAAGATGCAGTTCATGCCTATTGGTTGGCCGTAGATAAGTGTGATTATGGTGAAGTTTATAATATAGGTGGGGATTATACTTGTTCAGTTGGTGATGCTTTAGATATGTTAATTTCTAAATCAAAAGAACCAAAGGCATTTATAAAAGAACTTGACCCGAATAGAGTTAGGCCAACAGATATAACATTACAGATACCAAGTAGTGATAAGTTTAGAGAAAAAACAGGATGGAAACCAACAAAAGGATTGGAAGAAATATGTGATGATTTGTTGAATTATTGGAGAGAGGTTTTATAATGAATAAAGATTTATTTTTTTATTCAATAGGATGTTCTTTTACTTGGGGACAAGGTTTACCTTTGTATCGTTATGCAGAAAAAAATGGATGGTCACACAAAGAAGAAGATTTGAAAGATAAATGGTGGTTATTAAATGAATACGGAGTATATGCTGACTATTGGATGACACATAATGATTTTATTTATCAATTCAAAAATCGTTATTCAGGATTACTTGCTAAAAAATTAAAATGTGAGTATTCATCTAAGTTAGAAAATGGTGGCCAAAATGATATCAATCTTAGTCATTTAAATAACAATGTTTTACCAAAACATCGTAAATCAATTCATGAAGAAAAAAAACTTGATTTTATAATTTTACAATTAACTTTGCCAGACAGAGAGAATCAAGGTTCGGTACGACAGAAAAGTATAGACGATATTATAGATAATACATCAACAGAAGTATTAAGATTAAACACGAATTGTGAAAAAAACAACATTAAGTTATTTGTTTGGTCTTGGCCAATGGGATTTGAGAGTTTAAGTAAGGAAGATTTTTGGGTCCCTTTAGTTTATGAGAATAAAACTTACAATTCTATGGAAGATATGGAAGCTCCCTTCCTTCCCAACCGCCACAGATTTGAAAAAAAATTTTTAATACCGTTAGATGCACATCCAAATTTAAAAATGCATAAGATTATCTGTGATAGTATTTATAAAAAGATAATAGAAAGGATAAATCTACATTGAAAAGTAGATTTGATGCAGTAAATGAAGTTTATTATCCTTATGTTAAAAGGCATTTAGGTAATAATCCATTACAAAATATTTTAACTTGTGGTGGTTCAGCTGAATCAGTAAATATAGAACTTGAAAGACACGAACATTTACAATATGAAAATATTTTCCATTATGAATTAATAGATAATCAAATTCATTATGATGAAGTTGTTAAAGATAATATTTTATGTCCTGAATCACCAATTCAATCTGTAAATTTAATTTACGCCGATATTGGTGGTGGTAAAACGTGTTATGATAAAATGATGGAAGATGATATAGAAGAAGGAGTAATTAAAATACTTGATAATGGTTTTATTAATAATAATTTGGGAATATTAGTTTTTTTATATTTTGATGGGACAGTAATAGAACCATTTTTAGATAAACAATATGGTGATTATAAATCAAAAGATTTTTTTAGTAAAGATATTACTTGGTATGATAAATATAATAAGGGAACACACTCTCAAAGATTAGATGGGGTAGTATTTTATGAGCGATTTTAAAGTAGAAGTAAAAACTTCTGAAGTATTTCCAGAAGTAAAAATATTAAAACCAGATCCTTGGTTTGATTATCGAGGTGAAATGTGGACATTTTGGGAAAAAGAAAATGAGATATTACCAGAAGGAAACGAATGGAAAATATCTAAATTTACTCGTTCAAGAAAAAATGTTCTTCGTGGATTACACGGAGATAATGTGACTTGGAAAAATATTACTTGTGTTTGGGGAGAGATATATTTAGTAGTGGTGGATAATAGACCAGATTCAGTAAATTATCTAAAATGGGAAAGTTATATTATATCAGAAAGAAACCATTTAAGTGTTTTAGTTCCACCGGGATTTTCAAATGCTCATTTGTGTTTAAGTGATGAATGTTTATTTCATTATACACAATCATATCCAAAAGAATATGTTGATTGGATGGATCAAGACAAGTGTTTAAAGTGGAATGATGAAAATATAGGTATAGAATGGCCTATAAAAAATCCTATATTAAATTGGAGAGATAAATGAATTTATATAAATTAGAGATGACAGACATTCAAGATAATTTTCTAAAAATTCCGTATGAGTATAATACTATTTTTCATTGTGGTGCCGGTGCAGGACCCATAGAGAAATTTGGTAGTATAGAAGATGCAAATGAATATAGTTTGACATTGAAAAATAAAAATTTTGATTTTGTTTGGGTTGATACCGAAAATTTTTATGGTGAAAGATATGAAGATAATTTTATGCACAATGGTAGAATAGAAAGAATGAAAGATTATGCACAAAAATCTAATGAAAAGATATTTGTTTATGATTATGAATTGAAGCAAGATAAAGATTCAATATCGAATCTTTTGAATGATAATGGGTTTAGTAATAATCTTGCGTTACTTGTGTTGGACATTGATAGTATTGATTATTATGTACTTAAAAATTTCATGGGAGACTCGGAAGTTATTATATGTGAATTTAATCCCAGATATGGTAAGTATCTAACTTCATACAGAGATCAAAGTTCGAATACTTTTATCATTGGAGAGTATGGAGCAAGTATGCATGCCATGTGTTTTGCACTTAAAGACAGGAATTATAAAATTTTGGGATTCAGGGGCCCCAATATAATCTTTGTTAAGCAAAAATTTGAATATAGATTAACAGAAGAATTGTTAAGCTTTGAAACAGAAGATGAGTTAGACTTGATTTGGGAAAACTGGGAGCATTTTAATAGTGATGATAATCTTCTTAAACATAAAGGTAAATATGATAAGGTTCTTCGTTCTGTTATAGACAAAGAAATAGTTGGGAATAAGGTATAAACGGTGGTGTCATATAATTATAATAGTTTAATAGCTGACTACAGAAAAAATGGATATGTAATTGTTGATAACTATTTACCAGAAGATGTAGCAAATAAATTAGAATCAATATATTCAGAAGATAATAATGAATGGGAATTGTTTAATCAATATAGAGATCAAGGATATGGAAGTGGTAAGTACGGTAAACATAAAACAGAATCTCCATATTTTCCAGGTGAAGATGAAGTATTTACTTCTAAATTTTGGAGAAATGAAGAATTAGAATCCAGTAAGAATATTGAAATAATATTTAAAAAACATTTTATTGATATGTTTAATAAATTATCAGAGTCAGAATTAACTAAGTTTGATATTAGATGTTATAAGATGGATAATGGTTGTCATTATAGAACACATATTGATGATTGGGTTGGTGACCTTGGATGTATTTATTATATTAATAAAAAATGGATTTGGGATTGGGGCGGAATTCTTCATGTGGGAGTGGATAATGAAGTTGATAAAGTAGTTCCAATTTTTCCAAAATTTAATCGTGCAGTATTTGTTAATCATGGCGGATTTAAATTTCCACATTTTGTTAGTCATGTTAGTGATTGTGCATTAAATCCGCGATTTACAATGATTACTTTTGCTAAATAAATAATATGAGAATATTAATTTCATTTGGTAAACAATTAGGAGAGACAAATGATAGATAAACAGTTTTTAATAGACTTTGAAACAGAAGTCAAGGAACGATATGAAGTAGGTGAGATTACAGCACCAGTTCATTTAAGTTCAAATAATGAAGAACAACTTATAGAAATATTTAAAGATGTTGATAAAGACGATTGGGTGTTTAGTAGTTGGAGAAATCATTATCATGCCCTTTTACACGGAATTCCAAGAGATACACTTATGGATTTAATTGTTCGTGGTAAAAGTATGAGTGTGTATTCTGAAGAACCTAAATTCTATTCTTCTGCAATTGTTGGTGGTATTATACCAATAGCACTTGGAGTTGCCAAATCCATTCAGATGAAGGGTGAGAATAATAAAGTTTGGTGTTTTATTGGAGATATGACTTTTGAAAGTGGAATATTTCACGAGTCATATAAATATGCTAAGAACTTTGATTTACCAATTCAGTTTGTAGTTGAGGATAACAATCTTTCTACAAATACACCAGTTGATGAGACTTGGGGTGGTAAACAAAAAGTTCCAAGTGATGTAATTTATTATCAATATAAAA
>Ga0208299_1001934_pt1 | contig 14643 bp, 26 predicted proteins | sample 15_taG_FD_184089 | JGI IMG/M metagenome (GOLD analysis project Ga0208299, IMG submission 184089) | Marine viral communities from the Subarctic Pacific Ocean - 15_ETSP_OMZ_AT15312 metaG (SPAdes) (version 2) | ecosystem: Environmental > Aquatic > Marine > Oceanic | place: Pacific Ocean | collected...
CCTTTATTCTCATAGTCCGTACCCATTTTAAAATAATAGGTATCACCTGCATCCACAAGACCAGCGTCTATAGTTGCATCTCCTGTGTCAGCCACGGAAGAATTTGCACCATGAGCTGTTACATAAGCATATCGCTTATGAAACGAACCCCTACGTTCGGTAAACTTAAACTCAGGGTCGTCTGTAGGCTTCTTTCCTACCTTAGATACAAATCGGAAGAAAGGGTCTTGAGCTATCGCTAGTTCAGAAACTCTATCCCCAAAATTGTACTTACGTCTAAGGTCTCCAGTAAGCTTGCCAGAACCAGCATTCCACGAATCCGGTCCTGCGCCATATGTTTCCATTCCAAAAACATCAGCCATTTTGAGCTCCTTTTTTTAAGGATTAATTGCGCTCGGTATTAAATACCAAACGCTTCTTCTAGTTCATTGGTCGAACCCAGAATAGCGTCAAAGACTGAATCGTCAGGAGATTGTTCGGTTTCTACACTGCCTTGTGTTGCTAAAGTACCAGGCTGTTCTTGAACTTCACGCATCTTTGAGTGAACCTCATTCCTAGTATTATCTGCAACTGCTTGCTCTCTTCCTTCACGATTCATTAAATAGTAAATATCCTCAAGGTCTAATGACTTCGATTTTGCAAATTCAACAAAATCATCCCATTCTTCTTGCGACATATCATGTTGCTTACGAAAAGTGGTTTCTTTTGCCAATTTTACATTTTCTTGTTTTTGACCTTGCAAAGCCGTATCCAACCTTTTTGAAACAATACCATCAATGGTAGCTCCAAATAGCTTTGCTGAATCAGATTCAGGATTAGAGAAAGCATCATCAGCATCGAACTCAAAGTCCTCTCCTAATTGTAGTCTTTCTTGCATAGTCTGTGGGGTCTGACCACCACCCTCAAAATAGTTTCTCACATGAGCTACTAAATTGGGGTCTTCTCGCATAGCATCTAGTATAGGCATATAAGGTTCAATTTCGGAAAGTTTTCCGTTCAACCTTTTTGCTTCTCTACTTGAATCACTATACCTTTTTGTTAAAGTATCCACTTGTGATACTTCTTCCTGAACTTCATCATTGGGGCTCGTCTGCGTGTTACCGCTTTGTGTCGAGGTTGTTTGTGAAGGTTCGTCTATCATGCCACCTTGGACTTGGTTATCTAGTTCTCCGAAAAAATCACTAGACGACATTCCCATTACAGCATCTTGTACGTTACCACTTTCGGGGGCCTCCACGGCGTTACCTACTTGTTCTGACATACTAATCTCCTTTTTAGAGTTTTATTAATTTATGAATAACAGTCAAATTTTCAAACTACTTAATTGCTACACATGTTTTAACTTTCATGTTCCAAACATAACCTTTTTTACATTTTCTGCGACCACCTTTTTCAGGGTGTTCTTTGTTATGTTGGGACTTTGAAATCTTTTCAAGATTAGAAGAGTTATTATTCTTTTTATTACCATCTCTATGATGTACCACCTCTCCCGACTTTGCATTGGTCTTGTTTCTATAATGAGTTTGGCTACTACCATCTTTCCATCTTCCATTACTGGAGCCACCTCTTGCCATATTAGGGTACTTACTCTTTGTCCACCGAGCCATCTTTACCCTTTATTTTTTCTTTAGAAGCCTCATATTCTCTCTTCATATCTTTTCGCATGTTCTCAAATTCGCCTCTTAGCATACCTCTTAATAATTTTTGCTCAGACTCAGTCTGCAATACATCCTTTCTAGTCTCTACAGATGCTTTGTCTATTTGTCCTTTTATTCCAGCTTGGACTAATTGTCGTTTAAGAGTTTCATTTTCACCAGTCAAATCTTTTAATTGACCTTCCATTCCTTGAACTTGAGATTGTAATTGCGAATAAACAGACTTTCTTTTAAGTAATTGCTTCTTATTTCTTATATCAGTTTCGGATACCATAGCTATATCATCAATCAATCCTGCTTGGAACCATTTGAAATACTCTTCTAATAGAGCCCATCTATTTACTGGCATTGTAGCTCCAGCAACCACTCTTACATCAAATCTTGCACTTGCATAATCTTTAAATCTAGATATTGCCTGACCATAATCATTGAAAATAGGAATATTGATTCTTACTTCTTTTTCTTGCTCTTGAGGTGATTGACCTGCTTCAGGTTGTACAATTCTAAATACCTTCTCTATTGTATAATGTCTTTGCGCTCTCATTTGGAAACATCTTCCAAGATGCTCTAAGGCTGGTTCAACAACACTTCCCATCCAAGCTTTTAATCTACGAGTACCAAATTCATCATTTGCAAGTAGTCCCCTATATGTTTCATTCTGCTCTTGTGTAAATCCCATCATAGCCGAAGGAACACCACTGATATATTCAGCATCAGACTTACCCTCTTGTACTACAGAATAAAATGCATTATTAATTGGAGCTGGTAAAACTGGAGTCGGAGGAGTAAATCCTTGTCTATATTTTAATAAAGCACCCGGTGATGAGGAATAAGCTTCCCATTCATCTTCTGGAACTGAACCTTCTTCATACATCCACCTAAGATTAGAAGCTAGATTTGCATTATGAAGCATTATTTGATGAGCTTTATTTATCTCTTGTTGTTTTCCTATTAATGGAGTAACTGCACTCATTGGATACGGAGTTCCAGTATACATATACGGAATAGGAACAATAGGATATTCTTGCATTGGCAATGTATATTCATATAAGAATACATCATCTCCGACACTACAAGTCTGTATTATTCTATTCTCATAGAACTTTACTTTATCTACAATATTCTTTTTAGCCTTTGAGTTTGACAATAGATTGTAATCTTTTTCAGTCATTACTCTCTGAGTAACCTTAGTAGCTGCATCTTGAAGTTCAGCAGTCATAACTTGTCTTTGCTCTTCTATAGCTTGCTGAGCCTGTTCACGACCTCTATCTATTTCCAACTTAGCTCTTTCAGGAATTATCTCACCATTTTCCAATGATTGTTGGATTTTTAATTCTTTTTCTATGAGACCGACTTCTATCTCCTTCTCGAAATCTTCTAACTTTTTCTTTACCTCTTCTTGTATAACTTCCATCTCAGCTGGAGAAGGCATTATCTTCATCCATACATTATAGTATGGGAATTTTTTCTTGGAATAAGTTTCGTAGTATGGGATTAAATCATCATCTTCGGCATCTATATTAAGACCCATTGTAATGTCTTCTGGTTGAGTACTACCACCTTCATGACTATCTCTTTGAGAGTAAGAAACAACATCTGTACTTTTTGTACACCTCTTAATCTTACCTTCAAATTGAGGAAGCATATTTATTAGTCTTTGCCTTGCAATGACTTTCCTTACTTGAATAAAGGAAGCATCTCTAAATAAGAAATCTCTAGCAGCTGGGTCAACATAAACATCGTAAGGGTCTAGTCGATTAAATCTAACTTCACCCATTCCCCTATCAGCGTCCTTATCTACATCTACAAAGAAATACCCAATACCTTTAGTAAGAGCATCTAGAGCAATTTGACTGTATAATGACTTACCATTTGAAAGATACCAGCAGTAATCTGCAATATCTGAATGGACTTGAGCTACGTCTACATCATCACCAGTAGCTCCGACTGCTTTCCATTTAGGATTATTAGCAGTCACAAAATATTTCATTATCTCTATAATAGGAGTAACCCTATTTATAGTAAACGTAGGCATGCCAGATTCTTCTAAGGAATCTTTTTCTTCCTTAGTTAGTTGCTCGTCTAAATAAAAATCATACCCTTTTTGACTAAGGCTTTGCCACCTCTGTCTATGAGAGTTATTCGCTCTCTCCCATAATTGTTTATTTACTTGAGCTTTACTTTTTTTAGTTGTTCTCGCCATTTAAATACCAAATCGTTTAGAAATTTGGTCTTTTACTGGTGAACCTTTTTTAGATTTCGATTTCTTAGAGCCTACGCATTTACCCGAAACCCACTTGCCTCCTCTTATACTACAAGTTGCCTTTGATACTCCTTTGGTGACAGATTTAACCGCAGTCTTTACTTTTTTTCTTCTAGTGGCGACAGGGTCCTTGATTCCATACCCTGATTCCCTAAACTTCTTATATTTTCTACCAGCGGCTTGCCATTTATCTATATCAGACTGAGAATAATCAGCCCCACTCAACAAATAATCACCAAGTCTCTTTGCTTCCTTTTTCATCTTTATAGCCTTGGCTGCAATTTTTGGTATCTCTTTATTTTTCAAATTATATGCTTTTTTTACTTTTTTTGACCTTTCACTTCTATCAATCCTTTTTTTAGATGCGCTTGCCATTTTTTACTCCTTTATCTCTACATGAACTAGGTCATCAAATTTGTTATCTTTTATTTCACCATCACTATCCCAGTCTCCACCCCAACGAATCTTCAATCCTAATTGATGTCCAATCCCTCTGAGCATACCACCCATATAGTGAAACCTTTCTCTATCGTTCCAGTCTATCGGGTAAGGAGCGAGATCAACAGCTTTTCCTTCCATGTGTTTGGAATACTTTACTTTAGTTTTCCCTTGTGCTAATAATTCCTGCTGCCGCTCCTTACTCCGAAGTCCTTCGATAATAGTCACGTCCATTATCTTAATTAGTTCATTTAATACGTTGACCAATTTAGAATCAACGCCTTTCATTCGTTCTTTTGAACGTCTACCAAATTTTGGCATCTAACCTCCCATTTGTCTCCTCATCGAGCGAGAAGATTTGGGTTCATTTTCTACTTTTTTTTTGCACCACAAGCATATGAACGTCCTTGCCAAGTGAAGTTACCACCTTTACCACCTGAACAAGCAGCTGCGTAAGCTTTTCTAAATGAACCAGCGGCTTTAGAATCTTTCTTATACTTGACGTATGTTCCGCCTTTAGTATGTACTGCAGATTTAGCTCCTCTAGAAACTGTTCCAGTTTTCCCTAGGCCAGGAGTATCTTTATTTTTTCTCTTTCTTGCTCCTTGAGTATATGATTTTGCAGTTACAGTTCCTTTTTTCTTGGAACCTACTCTATCAACATTACCTTTCTTAGCAAGTTTTCTTAATCTTCGATTAGCTTGCCATTCTTTTAGTATTCCCATTTTACTTCCTTTTGTTTATGCTACAAGCCAGCTCTTTGCTTTTCTAATAGGCTTGAACCATCGTTTTTGCTTTTCATCCTTTTTCATATTAGGTGGAAAAGCGTGTATTTGTGCGTAATAAAGACTCTCTATTGTGTCATCATGAGCCATTTTCGGGCCGAAAGTAAGAATTTCGTTAATTAAATCAAACATATTTTTGCGTAAATGCACTGTTCCGGTACTAAAACGAGCAGAAAGTCCACTATAAATGCGATTTCGTTTCTGAGTTCCGCCAGGTTTTTCAGGAATTACCGAAATACCGAACTTATTTAGCCTTCTTCTTTCATCATTTAAGGCTTGAAAGATACTTCTATTCATAGCAACGTCTTCTACAGTGGATGATATGCAATTATATTTTTCATGTAATTCTAGGATTATATCCACAACTCCTTTCTTTCCAAGTATTTCACCAGTCGAAGGACTTTTTGAACCGATTGTGGGAACGCTTCGATGCCTCTCATATTCTAATACATATAATTCATTATTAGCATCAATCGCAATTACAGTTATTACTGAGAAATCACTATGCTTTGTATCAATGTCCGTAGCTGGGTCACATCCTATAAATGTATTAACTGGTATATCTTCACCATCTTTTACTATATAATTATTCCCATCTTCATGTTTATAGTATCCATCCCAATAACTAATATGGTCTCTTCTCCATATAGCATCTTCTTCACTCATGACCTCCATCATATATTCTTGATAGAATTTTTGAGGTTGCCCAGAATCTATATAGAATTTCTTCTTCTCTTTTAATTTCGAGACTGGAAAAAACGACTCCCATAAAGGAGTGTTTTCATCCAATAAAGCTTTATAAGTAATAACTTTCCATGAAAATTCTTTTTTATCTTTTTGAGCGCGTGCGTAATTATTAATAAGATTGTTAATGAAAGAGTCATAATGAACGGGAGTGCCATTAACACGCAACCGACCAGTATGAGGCTCAATAGCAGGATATACAACGGCAGTAACCAGATTCGCATTCTTATCCCGAGCCTCTTTCGTGATGGTATTTGCTTCGTGCTCGAAATCATCAAGAACGATAAGGTCATACCTCTTGTGAAGCTTGGCTCCTCCTCTAATTCCCGCGACATTACTTTTACTAATGAGTTTGCAGCCGTTGGTAAGTTCAATGTCTTCTTCTGTCCATTTCCTACCTCGCATTTGACCAAAGTAATATTTTATTCTATCATTAAACTCCATATGATGTTTAATGTAATCCATGTTCCCAACACTAAGCTTTTGCGTAGCAGAAACCCAAGCGTAAAATAAAAAATTATCTTTTGTTGCAAATACGAAATCTTTGATTATAGATGCTTTTGTGAGGACAGTCTTTCCATGACCACGTGGAATAATGATTGCAGTTTGTTTTATATTCTTATCATCAATAGCGTCAGCTACTTCATAATGAAAGAATGGAGTCTCAGACCTCATGAAATCATCTGGGAGAAAAAGTTTCCCAAAAGATACAAGGTCTTTACTCGCTAGTCTTAGGGTCTCTTCCGCTTGACTTATGTTCTGGCTGTTTATATTTGCCATCTAAATACTCTGTAAATTTATCTTCCAGTTTTTGCATTTCAATAAAATCATTAAAAACAGTCTCAATCCTTCTTAATCTTTCAGATATAAAGTACATAGACCTTTCCAATCCCTCTATGCTTCTTCTTAAGTCGTGTTTACTATATGTTTTTTTCTGTTTCATAATTTAAGCTATTTACCCCTTAGATACTTTAAATATTCAGATGCTACTTCTGGGTTGAAAATTGTAGTAATAAGTCTATTATCATCATCTTCATATCGAGGGTCGATGATAGTAACTGGACAATTAAATATGTTCTTATCATCTAATCCCAGTTTATCTGCATAATTATCCATTATTTTAAAAGAAGCAACTTGTAAAGCGTGTGAAATCAAACCAGAAGCGGGGTCTTTAATAACTTGATACCCTGAAACATGAGTATGCCCACAAGTAAGTATATGGTCTTTCCACCCCATTTGAGCAGCCTTAGCTACACCATGAGCAGTATTCCACATACTATTCCCTTTCCAAGTATGCCTAGCATTAATTGTTATTTCTTTTCCATTGGGGAATATAAGATTCATCCTTGCTCCCCATCTTTCATATAATCCTTTATGGTCTCTCATTATAAACTCAAGAGGGTCTCCATCCCCACTCCATACATCGTGATTCCCTGCGACAAGATATAACCAATTTAACTTATTGACAAAATATTCTGTCAATTTCCACGATTCCTTTGCAGATGTTGATTGCTGACCATACAAAGCGGATAGCCTGCCTACCCAGTTGTTCTGTATATCTCCTAAATTACCTGCGAACATTCCCTCTGTATTATTTATAATATCCGTATACATTATTATTTGAGATAAGTCAGTTCCATCATCATCAACGTGAGGGTCTCCAAAATGAGCAATTCCTATAGGACCGTCTATATTGATATTTATATCTACAAGGGTTCTACTTTCTTTTGCTTTCTTTTTTTGACTATATGCCTTTTGACGAAAACTTATTATGTCTTCCACTGGCATCATTTCTGGGTCTCTATCAGCAACTTTGAATGGAGACTCTTCTACTATTATTGGGTTAAGTGTCTTTCTATAGCATGAATTACAAGCCCATTGTTGTTTTTTACTTTCTTTATAATAAGACCAACCGTCTTTTTTTAGATTCCTAGCCCCACATTTGGGGCATCCTATTATATTGCCATCGTCATCCGTTCTAAATTCATCAACTATCTTCTTGTTTGTCTGATATGTCTTTCCCATTGCTTCCCCCGGTTATTTCTTTTCTTTCAGCACCTTCTATTTGTTCAGATGAGAACCCTTGAAATACTCCCAGTAAACCCATCTCTTTTTGTTTAATTACGTTGCCTGACGTACCTACAATCTTTCCTAATTCCTTAGTTGACTGAAGTATGATATTGTCATCTTCACTATAGTCCGCAAGATTTTTTAATTTACCCAGTATGTATTCATGGTCTATACCAAGACCTTTGGCAACATCAAGTACTCCTTTTTCTATTTCCTTCATTACTCTTTCCTGTTTTAATAGTATTGTTGCTTTTTTCCTAGCTTTCTGGCTATCCATTTCTGTATATGCTTTTTTATATGCATCAACCGCTCCCATTCCGACAACAACATTTGTCGCAAATTCCTTTTCTTTATTCGTAGCATCTTTTCTCTTATATACTCTATTGGAAGTATTCTTTATGTTAGTTGAGAATGTATACCTATTAGGATGATTATCAAAGTCAGTATCCATTTTGACATTTGGTCTATTAATGAAACTACCAACAATAGTCCTCACCCACCCTTTTGCAAATTTGTAGTTCTTTCTATCTGAGTGATGCTTGACCTCATTCGATACTTTTAGTAATTGTATTATTCTGTTATCGTCAGAGTACACCCAATCCCCCTCATTTGCCTTTCTCCAGTCTGGGTGAACTACTGTATTTGGATGAGTTTTTTTAAATTCGTCTATATCTTCGTAGACGTAATGGGTAACACCTTTTACTATTCCTTGCTCTGCCAAGTATCTCTCTCTATATTTAAATCTTTTATTTGCATAACTAGATTATCTATTAATTTAGACACCTCTTCATGAACCATAAAAACACTCCCATCTATTTCTAATGGTATCATCTTTTCAGATAAATTTTTTAGAACCGCCTCCTGAGTTTCCAAAGGTAATTCAGATAGTTCTTCTATAAAATCAGCCATAATAATTTTTTTATACATTACACATTTCTTTTTCCCTACCCTACCACCCTTTAATCTAATACATATGTCAACTTTGCCCAAGTTATATTTACTAAAAAAATTGTGGGATTTTGATATATAGCCTTTTATCCCTTAGTACCCCTTAGTTAAGGGATTTCCTATATAGGAATTTCAGTTGAATTTCATTCATTTAGAATTCATTAGTAATAATTTACTCAATCAAACTCACACAAAGGAGCAATCATCATGAGTTTAGTTTCAGTATCATCTCTTACTAAAGAGCAGAAAGCCAGGCGTGACTGGTATAAAGAGTTAGCCGCTAAGCAGCGTAAGTCTGCACTTGAGCAGTCGTTCAAGGCTGGTATGAAGCGTACATATGTCATGGGTGTATCAGTATCATCCAAGCGTGACATCATGAGCGCATTAAGGGCTGACCTTATTAATATCAATCAGCAGTGTGTAGGTGAAGGTTTGCCTGCAATATTTGTGGATGAGGACGAGGAAGATATTATCCTTCCAACACCTACATCTGAGTAATCTTTAACTGACGGACGGGGCCAAGGTGATAGCTGGCCCCATTTCTCTTTAATATTACTTATTATCGCCGCTATACTCGCAATGTGCATACATGTCTACCATGTTATACATATATACTTTCTACTTGTATAGTATCATTTAAGTATGAACTTGGGCATTAACTCTTTGTTACCAATAATATGGAGGGTTAGAATAAGTCTAAAGCTAGATAGGGCAGGTTACCATCTCACCATAAGTAGTTGGTCTAGCAAACTTTCATTAACCCTAGCAATAAGAGGCATTAATCATGACTAAATCACCAAAAGAGTATTATCAAATCACGTGGAATGGTACAATATACGCAGGTGTACCAGTAGTGAGTCATGCGTACTTAACTGAACAAAGAGCTTCAGAGTTGGAAGAAGCTGGTTGTATTGTTCGCAAAGTCCAAGATATTCTTAGACAAAGGGGATGGGCAAGATGAAGCACGTTTTCAAAGTAAGTCTCGGTGATGACACATGTCGAGAAGGGATAAACACACTTGAAGTGTCAGGCACTTTCGAGTATGCTATTCAGTACATTTCAGGGTATATACAAGCCTTGAGAGACTTAGGTCATGTACTTGGCCCTCACAACAATGTGATTCCTGTTGATGATGTCAGCATGATTCATATTGACTACGTTGACCCATTAAAAGGTTGGCGTAGTGTGATTGCATAGTTGTTTAATTTGAGGGAGTCCCAGGCGTCCGTCAGTGATTAATATAATCGTCTTATAAAGAGGGTTATTTTAATTGGATAGGGACTCTCTCATTTAATTAGGAGGTTATTGTTACAAAAAATATATGTGATGCATGTCTTTATCTAGAAGATAATCCTTGCCAATGTTTTTCTTGTGACCCAGATGGGACAAGATACATTTGTAAGTGTGATTGGATAGATGAAGACAATTTTGTTTTGTATGATGAAGAGGTTGTACGCAACCTAGAGAAAATGATACCATTAATCAAAAGTATGAAGACTTCCTTTGACCATGTTAGAGGTGATGTCGAGGCTCGTGAGATTATGGTTCATAGTATTAACCGAGCCATTGAAATAATAAGGAATAAATAAAATGTCAGAAGAATATAAAAGTGGATTGGATTTTTCAAATATATCTCATGTAAGAGAGAACATAGTTTGTGCAGATGGGTTTAAAATATCTTTTCAAGCTAGTTATGGTCATTATTGTCAACCAAGGGTCAATCAGTGGAATGATAGATTTAATAATATTATGATGAAAGATAGAACAGAAGACGAGATGGTGATTATAAATGAATCTGACCAACGTACTAAAGATACAGATATGGTATATTATACTCATGTTGAAGTTTTGATGAGAGAATATGATGATTACTGTGAAAAGTACATGAACCCATATTACTGTAGTTGTGATAAATGTCCAGGTGGTCATAGTGGTGATATAGAAGAACCTTTCATGATGGATGCTGTTAGTGCAATGGTTCTCTTAATGAGACATGGTGGAGCTGTTCAAGGACATATCCCTCATTTCTGTAAAGGTGATAGAGAAATAGCTTGGAAGAGGTATCATGAAGAGAGATTGTCGGAAGAGAGTGTCCGAGATGAATCTCAATTAATAGGTGAACAAATTATACAATAATAGGAGTGTAAAAGTGAACGATAAGAAAAAAAAAGAAATGGAAGAGAAACTATTTAATTCAGAGGGGATTAATATAAACCCTATGGAGAAGGTAGTTATAATGGCAAAGATGTTTGAAGTAATGTCATTAATAGCTGGATTATCTAACAAATTACATCATGTTGATTTAATAAGTGATAAAGAAGCTGATGCTATTAGAGAAATGACTACTGATGCTCATGCTTTCATTGGTTCAGTTCTTGAAGTAGAGCCAAGTTTACTTCACTTAGCTGCAGAGTTCAGTTCAATACCAGATGATGTATGTAAAGAAGCCAGAGAAATGACTGATAACTCAATGAGTAGTGAAGAGGCTCATGCATGAACATGGTTCAAGAGTTTGCATTAACTGTAATAGTATTATCTGTATTATGCGGTGTGTTTGTATATGGACTATCACAATTAATGTATGATGAGGAGGAAGAAGATGCTGTTGAATAGAGAATCAACCTATCATAATGTAAATCCAGTCGATGAAGATGAGTGGAAAGTATTACTATTGTTGGTGATGCGTGGCTATAAGAAGAAGAAAATACAGTTTAAGACTGGTCTCGATGGGAATAGATACTTAAAAAATGGGTATTGGCTTCCAATAAAAATTGATGACTTGAATTATGTTAATGAACATAGTAATATTAAACTTGAGGGAATAAAAATATTCGATGAGGACTGTGGTGATAAATATTGGTACGATATAACCCCATTGAAAAATAAGAGGATAACAATAACATGAATAAAATGCTAATAGCATATTGGGATTACAATAAGACAAATAAAAGTGGAGAGACTACGAAGATAGAGGTTGAAAGACTCATAGGTATCTATGAAACCTTTGAAGAAGCCAGTTTTATAGAGAGAAAGGTAAAAAAGAATTTTGAAGTTAATTGCAACTTTAAGATTAAGCCTACTAACAACAAGGTAACATCAAAAGCCAGTGTTTCTAGACATATGGAGCACCTAAGGGGGAGAAATGGCAGATAATACAACAAACTATAATGCTTTCCAGTTAATACTGGAGAATAGACCTATAAGACCTAAGAAGCTTATTACTTTAGAAAAGAAGATGAAGGACAAACCTGATTTGTTCAAGTCTAAACCTATTCTATGCAACTCAAAAGAAGTCAGTAGAGATAGGTATGAAAGCTGTGATGGTACAGGTCTTGGAATCATAGATGGTCAGCATAGATTTACAGTTGCTCAACAACTTGGAAAGAAAATATATTATGTAGTGGATGATGATATTCATCTAGATGATATAGCTGAAGCCACATCTGAGACAACACCTTGGACATTATCTGATTTCTTACATAAGTATGTAATGCAAGGTAAGACTCAGTACAAAGCATTCTCAGGATATTTACATAAAAGTGGATTTCCTATCTCTGTATGTCAGACATTGTTACAAGGAGGAAGGTGGAAGTGGCATGTGCAAACCTTTCAACAAGGTAATCTGTTATGTAGCAACTGGGAACTAGCAAACTCATTTGACGAAACAATTAATGGCACAGATGATAAAGTTGGAGTTATTGATTATCTTACATTCGCTAAGAAGTCATCATTCCTAAATGCATTTTGGGTAATGTTTAAGAACCCACTATACGACAACAATAGGATGATGTCTAAGCTAGAGTATGCTGCATCAACTGTTAGGAATTGTCCTACAAAGGATTTATTCTTAAAGGAACTATCTAGGTTATATAATTATAATTCTAGAGACAAAGTGAAATTCTTCGAGGAGGATTAGTGATAACAATTAAGGAACTGAAGTCTAGCATCCCAGACTTAATCCTTGATGTCTATACAGAGGGGAGGGTGACAGTAGTTACTTTCCCTTCAGGTAGGCTCAAGATTATGCCAGAAAATAGAAAGCCGGGTACTAAAAAATTACGGAGATAGTGTAGACTTTTTTTGTTAACCAAATATAAATGGATAACAAATGAAAGATAAAACGGTTGGCGCCAATAAAATACATATCCCCGCTAATCTCGCAATACATGTGGGGCGTTCACCTAACATTTGAGCGCTCTGCATAATTCGAGCAAAGGAGAAAACAATATGGACAACATAGAAAGAGACACACAAGCATTACTAGAAGATGAAGAGTTCAATCAAAATAAGAATGAAGTATTTCTATATTTGGAGGAATTGAGAGAATCTGGTCAAACAAATATGTTTGGTGCAGTAAACTTTATTCAAGCAGAATTTGAATGTAGTCAACATATGTCTAGAAGATACTTAGTAGCTTGGATGCAAGGATATAAAGATGAAGAAGAATAAAATGTTAAACATAGTATCTAAGAAAGAGTGTATGGATGCTATTGAGTATCTATTCACAGAAGGGTTCATTCAAGATATGAGGTCCGATGCTAGATACTACACAAGAATACTATTAAATAAAGTAGCAAATGATTATAACCTTAAACTAGAGTGGGAGGAAGACAATGCCTAGTCCAATGAAAAAGAAAACACAAAAACAAAGAGTATTAGAGTTTATGGAGAATGGTAATAGCATCACACCTATCGGAGCCTTAGAAAGGTTTGGATGTTTTAGATTAGCACATATCATATGGGATATAAGACAAGATAAACATGTTTATACCAGAATGATTAAACATCCTAGATATGGAACTTCATTTGCTGAATATTCATTTAAGCCTTGGAGTGAATCATGAGATATTATTGGGAAGTTTTATTTAATGTAGAATATTTTCCTTACTGGGAGTTTACAATGCTTATGATATTATTATTATGTCTTAGCATGTTATGGAGACTACATAGAATAGAAAACAAAGTAGACGTAAACAATGAAGTCATGCATGAGGTATTAGAGGAATTAATAGACTGAAAACTATAATAAAAGGAGAAAAACATGGGATTTGATTTAAGCGGGCTTTGCCCAACAGAAAATACACCTAGGCCTGAAGCTGTCACAAAATGGTGCAATAAAGATGGTTGGGTGGAATGGAAAGAAATGGAAAAAGTGGAAGGTGCTTCTACAGAGTATTTTGAGGCAATGGAAAAATGGAGTAATGAAAACCCTGGTGATTATTTCAGAGCAAATATATGGCATTGGAGACCATTGTGGGATTATGTATGTGATGTATGTGATGATATACTAACAGAAGAAGATATGGAAAAAGGTACATATAATGATGGACATGAGATAGATAATGATAAATCTCTGGATATTTCAATTAGGTTAAAAACCTTATATGAAGATGGAAAAGTTCTTAAACACCAGATAGAGAGAGAAGTTTATCTAAGCAACTTAGATTTAGTAGAATGTACAATTTGCAATGGGACTGGAAAAAGAGATGACGAACATGTTAAAGGAGATTGCAACGGTTGTGAAGGAGAAGGTAAAAGAGAAAACTTTGTTACAAATTATCCATTTCACGCAGAAACCGTATTAGAATTTGCAAACTTCTGTGAACAATCAGGTGGTTTTAGTATTTGCTAACCGAGCAAGGAATATAAGCTGGTAGTTGTGCAAGTTTACATAGTTGACAAATGTCAACAAACCAGAGACTCAACACCAGCTATGTTTCGATTGACTCTAAGCCTTGAT
>Ga0208299_1001937_pt1 | contig 14625 bp, 19 predicted proteins | sample 15_taG_FD_184089 | JGI IMG/M metagenome (GOLD analysis project Ga0208299, IMG submission 184089) | Marine viral communities from the Subarctic Pacific Ocean - 15_ETSP_OMZ_AT15312 metaG (SPAdes) (version 2) | ecosystem: Environmental > Aquatic > Marine > Oceanic | place: Pacific Ocean | collected...
TATTTCCATCGGGCGTCTTGACTACAGCGTCGATATACCCCTTAAAATTAAATCCAGTATCGCCGATTGGCTCCATCAACCCCTCTTCAGTAGAATAAACCTCATATCCTTCTTCGAAATATTCTTCTAGTGCAGGGTCAACTAGTGGGATAAGTGTTTTAGCCTGGGATCCCATCTCTACTATTAGGTCTTGTCTTAATTCTAAATCATCCGGAAGCTTTGAGATCTCTTTTACGAATTCTTCCTTGAACCTCTCGAAGAAATCAAATTCCTCATTCAGTAACTTTTTCTCGCAAACGTCATGAATTGCACTCCCGAAAGCAGTATATTCATTTCCCGCAAACCCCCTTATCTTGTCAATGTAGGTAATTTTGTGGTAAAAGGGGCAAAAGGACCAATTTTTAAGTTCAGAAAAAGAAATGTGTGACATTTGTGCCTCAAATGAAGTTTATATTCACTTATAATATAGCACGTCAGTCAACTGTTGTCAAGTACTTTATCAACATTTTCAAAAGTTTTTTTGCTGGTTGTTGTTTTTTTATGATCCGAGATGGGTTCTTTTGTGTAAATTGGAGCGTCTTGCTTCGCCGTTACGATCTTTTTTTTAGGAACGGGTTTCTTTCGCTTTGGCTTTTCAAAAACCCAAGTTCCAGAACATGTATTATCTCGGTTGTTGCACAGCCTGGTAGACTGGGCGCATTTGCCAGTCTTTATTTTCTTTTCTTCCAAAATTTTAATCACATCTGCAGTCTTGCAAGTAGTGAGTGTCGTGAATTCGGGAGTAGATAAGCGTCTTTTCAGTGTAACTGTGACACGTATACTGTCTCCGTCGGTCTCTATGCTAGTGTTGATCATCTTCGTGAATTTCCTTTATTTTTTTGTATAAGATCGGACATATCTCTTGTAAGTAGTCTGGATTATCAATAAAATAGTATTCAAACCCATTTGCAAAATACTCCCGCAGAGAAGTTGCGGAGTAAGCTGATGTGTATAGTCCATAGGATAGCGCGATGAAATTTAGCCTGTCATACCCTACGTCTTCGTAAAGATATAGATCCATTTTTTGAGAATAAACTGGATCCGAAAACATACCTTCGTCGGGGTGAAGCCCCTCTTCTCTTAGTATTTCATATAGTTTTTTTCGCTTTTGCAAAAACTCTCTTTCCAGTTCTCCATCTCCGTAGATTACATATCCATAGGGCTCCTCTATGGAATGGGCGATCTCGTGGATTATATCGTCCGCTAGATCCTCCTCATTATCCTGGGTGTTGCTCACGTATATGGCGCCGTTTTTATACATTGCGTTGGTGTCCATCTCTTCAAATTCGTCGAACATTCCAATAAATAAAGAATCCACCTCGGACAATAAATGGTGGGGTATTGATGTATAAATTTGTGAGATAACCATATTTATATCGATGGGGGTCTCAAATTTATCCTTTACATAAACTTGAATGAAACCGCCGATGTCGTATTCGTCTCTCTGCTCAGAGAAGCGGTTCATTGACTCTTTAATGTAATCTAACTTGTACATTCATTAATTTTCCTCTGGCTGTGTTCGGAACAACGGTGGCAATTTTTCGTTGGACATAAAGCCGTGTTCGGAATCATTCATCCCCCGGTCATATCCCCTTAAAAAATTCTCTTCAGCGATTGCTAGTACTACTTCGGGGAATTCCGATGCCAGAACGTCGATAACCATCTCCAATGTCACTTCATCATTCACGGGTTGAAGTTTCTCCCCCACATATGAAACAACCTTGTCTCTTAGCTCGCCGGGGGCGGTAACAACCTGACCCAGTATGCCATTTTTTATTTCGTCATCAGTGCTCATACACATATCTCCATTTCTTATAAGTATATTGTAACCTAGTTTATTGCTCGTGTCAAGGAAAAATTACAATATTTTTGCGGCGAGTGTTGCTAGCTTGGATCTTTCGCCTTTTCTGAGTGTGACATGACCAGTGAGAGTCGAAGTCTTGAACTTTTCTGCAGCGTGGACTAGTCCGTTTGATGCCTCATCAATGTATATGTTGTCAATCTGCTCTACGTCGCCAGTTAAAACAATCTTAGTGCCCTCTCCGACGCGAGTGATGATGGTTTTGATTTCGTGAATATTCAAGTTCTGTGATTCGTCAATAACGATAAAAGCGTTCGAGATAGAACGTCCTCGAATATAGGTCAGAGCTTCAAGTTCGATAATGCCCCTATCCATATAATCTGCCAATGTGGTGCGATCGTCGCCGATGATGTATTGCAGGTTGTCCTGAATTGGGGTTAGCCATGGCTGCATTTTCTCTTCCATGGAGCCTGGAAGAAATCCAATATCTTTCCCAAGTGGCTGGACTGGGCGCGACACTATTAATCTCTTATAACACGCTGCGCTGTTCTTGCTGAAGGGGTCTTCTAGGGTTTGGGCTATGCCGGCGGCTATGGCCATTAGTGTTTTCCCAGAGCCAGCCTTCCCGACCAAACTCACAAAAGATATATCAGGATCCATTAACAAATCCAGTGCAAAAGCCTGCTCTTTATTCCGAGCCTTCACTCCCCATATACCCCTCTTGTCGACTTCGTTAAGTTTCCTCAAGGGCTTATCTGGAGATATGTACCGGGATAAAGCAGTCTTCTTGTCGTTCGATGAAGATACAAGCATAATAAATTGGTTGCTATAAAGTTCGTATTCATCCGAAAGAAACACATCGTTTCCGGAGTAGAACTGATCAACCATTTGGTCATCAACTAAGATAGTTGTGAATCCAGTATACAAAGAGCTGTCATGGCTAACCGCCTGATTGAGAGTATATCCTTCAGAGATAATTCCTAAAGAATCGCATATAACTCGCATATTAATATCACGGGAAACTAAAATCGCCTCCCTCGTCGGGTTTCTGGCGCGCTCTGCCATGGCTGTAGAAATGATTATATGATCAGCTTCTTCCTTGCTCATATCTGCCGGCAATTGTGATACGTTCCCCACGGACACTCTCAGTATCCCGGATGAGGAGCCTCCGATCCTAACGCCAGTCTGAAGGTTTCCTTTTGTGCGCAAAGCATCGAAAGTCCTTATGATGTTTCTAGCATGTGTACCGACGGTATCTTGTCTTTTTTTATGCCTGTCAATTTCTTCTAAGACTTTTAAAGGGATGACGATATCATTATCTCGATATTTGTAGAGACATGCTGCGTCTGCCAGACACACACTGGTGTCTATTATGTACGTCTTTTTCGCCATTAACACCAATAACTAGTCTGGCGCACACAAAGGGGACCTGAAAAGTCCTCTTTATTTACAGTCCCAGGGAGCTTTTTACAAAGCTATATGTATAAAGGGTTAACCAGGCTGCGGCGCCGAAACTTAGTATAAAATACGAGATATTTATACCGTATTTCATGGGGTTTTTCAAAAAATCAAACAAGTAGGACTCAAAGAGCGCCGCACATTCATTAATTTTATTTATCATTTTGTACTCCAATAATTATTAGTCAAAAACAAATTCCTCATCATCCAATATTTCTTTTTCTTTAACGGAATAATAAGCCTCGATGGCTTGCCTAATATAGCGAGGCTTAATACTGCGTATTCCGCGCTCATTGAGAAAATTCTTAACGTCTTCGCCCGATACAACGTACATCGTTCCATGTGGTGCATCGATTATTCCAGGAGACATAGAGCACTGTCCAACCCCCGCATTGCCACTTTTAATTAGTTCTCCATCCACGTCTAGAAAGTTGTTGGTGACTATGTACAAGAACCAGTTCATATTAGTAACTATTTAAGAAATTAATATTGTTCATATTTTTTTTTATGATACACGCCGTAGTAAAGGAAATGAGTAACTACTAAGGCTCCGAAAGACGTCCAGAATAGAGTTTTAGAAGCGCGAGTAGCTGCTTTCCTTAGCAATCTAATTTTTCCCATAAGCTCCCTCAAATAATTCAGATGAAGATTGGATTTTTTGTCCGCCGACGTTCCAGAGCATCTCGATCCCCAACTCCTCGCACACTCTTTTTTCCGGGGTATTCTTGGATGTGCGATCTCCTCCGTTTGCAAAATATGTTGGCTTAATTCTCCGTAGCGCCTCACAAACAGTTCCGTCGGCGTCGTCGACTGTGATAACTTCTACCACACCTTTTACAGCCATTAGGATTTCTTTTCGTTCTTTAAATGACATAAAGATGTAACCCTTCTTTTCAAATAGCCATTTATCTGAATTTGCTGTCACCACTACGTCTCCGAATTTGGCTGCTTCGCGGATCATCCGAACGTGACCCACATGAATTGGGTCAAAACCCCCGGATACCATAACAGTATTTTTCTTCTCATCGCTCATCAATTTTCTCCTCTAAGCATTCTTTTATTTCTAGCACATCGGCTATATCTGGCAATCCATAGCATGCAGAGAGCACTACATATGTGATCCCGGTACCGATAGCGGATCCGAATAGAACTCCGAGTCCAAAAAATAAATATTTTTTTACTAAATCATACAATCTCATCAATCAAACCATACTTAAGACATGTTTTGGCATCCCACCAAATATCGTGTTTCAAAATTTTATTAAGTTCTTTTTTGGGAATCTTAGTATGTTCCTCGTAAATACTTATGATCATATCCATAAATCGGTCGCAGTTTTCCATCTTATCTTGCATTTCTTGGTATTTTCCCCACATTCCCGAAGATAGTTGGTGGATCAACATATACGCGTGGTTGTTCATTTGCCTGTGCTCTCCAACCACACTCATGATTGTTGCAGCCGAGGCGGCACAGCCATCTATAATGGTATTAACTGGTACGCGTGAATTTAATATGTAATCAACACTAGAAAATCCCGCGAAAACAGAACCCCCATACGAATTAATGTGCAGATGTATTCTTCCAGGATCTGGCAGGCTGAGGCGTGCTCCAGTTGAAATCAGATCATTTGCTAATTCCTGGATTGCAACATTCAATTGCAGATTCTTCCCGCGAGACACCTCCGAATAAAAATAGATTCTATTACTCTTTTTCTCCACTTTGTTGTTGTCGTCATCTTTAGCATTTAGTTCCTGACCGCAAACACTCACCGGCGTCGAGGCGCCCCAATAAATATCTTTTTTCACAATACTTTTCCTTTATGTTTAAAATGGCGCGCCCTTCAGGGCTCGAACCTGAAACCTACAGCTTAGAAGGCTGTTGCTCTGTCCAGTTGAGCTAAGGGCGCGATGGCTGGGGCGGCAGGATTCGAACCTACAACTTCCGGATTAACAGTCCGACGTACTGCCAGTTGTACTACGCCCCACTTAAGTGGTGGACCCACCAGGACTTGAACCTGGGACAATCCGGTTATGAGCCGGGTGCTCTGACCAACTGAGCTATAAGTCCCTATGTGTTTCATACTATATATTATAACACTTCTTTTAGGCGTTGTCAAGTTGTTTTAATTGTGTTCCGAACAATCTGTCGATAAATGGCATTGTTCCGGAAAAATTATGTTTGATAGATTTTCTGTGATGGGTGTAGTGGTGTCGGTAGCAAATCGAACTTTTGTCATGATTGTGTATTTTGTAATGCATCCAGGAATAGTATAATACATAGGATATATACCCAATTGCGAAAGGTACAGAAATAATAGAAATCAAAAGCCCCGCAGATATGAACGAAAGCTTCGCCCAAAAAGGCAATGATAAATGATCGTTTCTTTTGTCATTATAATCGTTTCTGTGGTGTATTAGGTGCAGTCTTTTAATATGATTTAACAGTGGCCACTTTCCCAGTGGTCCGTGACCCACAAAACGATGGTTTAAATAAAACATCAGAGATGTCACAAAAAATCCCACAACGCATAAAATAATTCCCATCTAGCTTTCGTCTCTCCAAGGATAATTATTATCAAGTATTTTAAAAGTTCTATTTTTTTAAAAAATTTCTCAATCTTACAACACCATCATTGATTTCTATATAGGTTGCATGTTGAACCCAGTCACCGCCGTTAACATATGTTTTGATTTTTTCATTCTCATCAATCCAGATAACAACCTCGGGCATATGTAAGTGTCCGATTATCAACACATCTACATCGTTGTTGACGTCTATGATATCCCAGAGTTTTTTTAATTTTCTTTTCTCAATCTTACGGTTAGTCAACCAGGAGGTCAAATCTAGATCGAATGTCCTCTCAAGGAAATCCTGAGCTATTGAAATAAGCTTCATGACATATTTTCTATGAACTAGTCCGGTTTCATATTTGTCGCCATGTTCAACTCGAAAGTCCCTATTTCCTTCGCTAAAACAATATTCTTTCACAAATTTTACGCCGCACAATTCTTGCCCAACAAATTTAGCCAATGCCGCGTCATGATTTCCAACGACATAAATTATTTCTTTAGTATAATCAATTGCCCGTGCAATCTCTAAAGCGAGCGGGGTGAAGGTTGGGACCTTTAAAAATTCAATGATATCACCATTCAATATCAGCTGATCATATTCTTTCGTGCGTAATAATTTCAGCAATTCTTCTTTCTTGTAGAATTTGGACCCAATGTGGGTATCTGAAATTATCAATCTTTTCACATTTAAACTCCGTCATCTGTATCCAAGTTGGTATACATGATAATAGTTCTGGCTCCATTATAGGATGCTGGAACCTTTTCCCTTAAGATAGTCGCGTCTTCTGGTGAATTAACGAAAAATTCTAAAAGAGTTCCTCCATCGTCCGAAGAGGGTTTTATGTCAAATTCCGTTGCAGAATCGACGAAGGCGCCGAACTCGGCATACGCCAATTCAATTATTTCACTTATCGACATCATTTTGGTTGCATCTTTGTGTTGGGGTCAGAAACATAAAAAAAAGTACTGGTTTACTCGGATTTCCAGCATCCTAGCCTCCCGGTGATTTGGAATTTACTTAGACAACAGGCTTACACAAAAAATCGCTTCCTCCTTTCATTCCTAGTTCGTTGGAGACAATGAACTTTATATTTTAATAATTTGAACTTTTATTCATGCTCCATCTTAGCGGGAGGTTACCCACTTAAATATAATTATAACTCATTATGTATTATTTGTCAAGAGTTAAATTTTTATTTTCATCATCGCTAGAAAAGTAGTCGTCTGGCGCATATTTTTTTACAAGTTCGTGGAATGAATTCTCTTTAAGTCCAAGAAAACGCATTGCTTCAAGTTTAGTCCGAGTGGCTGAAAAGGCATATTTAAGGACAGCATCGCGTACAACGTCATTCAGGGCATGCCACAACGGGACACCATACAAACGGTTGGCTATAGATCTGGTGGCTAGCTCAAGCTTAAGCGCAATCGATTCTTCTAACGTTAGATTACTAAGCATAATTTCGAATTCCTCGTTGGATTTCCCTTCTTTTCGAAGCTTGTTAGTTATGCTGTAATTCTTATTTTTTCCGTTATAATTTTTTTTACGTTTCCAGTTAGACATAGATATTAGAGTGATTAAGTATTAGTATGTTTGGAATGTTTAGTATGATTAGAGTGATTAACTGTTAGTATGTTTAGTGTGTTTAGCTTGATTAGTATATGTAATATAACGTCGTTTTTTGATCTTGTCAAGTAAAAAGTCAAAATAAATTAAGAAATTCTAAAACCCTAGCTCTGAAAAATCTTCTTCAGCATCCCAGTCTCTAACTCTGTTCCAGCGTCTACATCAACAGTAGATTCTGGGACAGGTGTCATTTCTTGCTCAATTTTAGCAGCCCAAAGTTTGAGATTGATGCCAAAATAAATTTTAAATAAATCCCCTTCAGTCATTGATCCTGCTGGGTGTGCTATCTGTTGACCATTTTGATCAATTGTCACCTCATCAGGAATAATTTCATCAGTTGGTGCATCATCCCAGGCGAGTTGTAATGCGGGACCAATAGTGCTATATGCTCTTCTGGCAGATCTTAGTGTAGAATCTGCTTGGGATCCAGGCCCCGTGTCTTCGGGGGCGTCCTCGCCGAATACTTCTTCGTCTTCTTCTCCAAGATCTGGCTCAACCAAATCGTTCCCGGACTTATTTAAATCATCAATTGATACTGTAAGGCTCTCCTCTTCTTCGGGCTCAATTTCTTCTTCTTCGGGCTCATACCCTATTTCGGCGAAATCAGATCCGATTGGTTGAATCGTCCCGCCAGGTTGTTCCAATAAGTTAAAGTCTGCAGATGCAAAATCAAGAATATATTCAACATATCTTTGTCTTGCAATTTTATCGGAAGTCAGAGATTTATATTCGTGCTTAAACGCAGTATCCGAACTTTCCTTAGAGCCAGCAATAACATCTCTGAATAAATCATGCAGCTTATTCAGAGAAGTGTAATCATAGAGTACATCATCCGCCTCTTTCAGTAGGGTTCGGACAATTGTGCGAATTGCGTTTTCTTGTTGAAGTTTCTTCTTCTTTACTATCCGTATAGCTTTACGAATATTCTCCCTGAGTAATTGTTCTTCTATCATATCTTGTCTATCAATCATGTGATGTCTCCAGCTTGTATTGTAATTAGTTTCATACTTGCCTTTCGTAAGTTATTTTGATCCCGCGAATGGCGCCCTTTAATCGGGGGTGATCATCTCCGGGGCTTTCAAGTCCAGCGCCGCCAGACACCGCGCCACCACCGGCAGCAGAGATCTCCTCAAGCTCTTCTTCCTCTTTGATTTCGGAAGAGCACATTTCTTTAGCCTGCTTTACGGTGAGTTCGTCGGGATTATCAATCTGTGAACATGCCCAATTTCTTTGTTTCTCGGTAGAAACTTCATTGATCAGATCTTCAATCATCTCATAAATCATTTCTTCGAGGGACTCTGAGTCTTCTCCGCTCAAAATAATATTTTTTACAGACTCCAAGTCAACCCCTTCTGGTACGTGTAGTGCTAATGTCTCATCGTCGCCCTTTTCTGCTGCTTCTCTCATCCTGGAAGCAGACAGAACGTCCCCAGAATCAGTCATTTCAGCCGGACATGCTCCGAGGTCTTCGACGCTCACTCCAAGAGGATTCTGGTCTGGGTGCTCGTCGAACCATTTGGCGAAATTGGCAGCCCTCGCTTCATCATCGCCCTTTGCGCCGCACCCTAAAGCAAAGGTGGTATCCTCACCAAATTGGCTGACAAATTTAGGATCTCCCAGCACTTTGAAAGCAGCAGTAAATGGTCGATCATGATCAACAAATTGAACTTTGTCGTTCAATCCACCATAAAGCTCGAACAATTGATGAGCCTTGTCTTTGGACATGCCACCTCGTCCTTTCTCACCCCATAAAACAACCACAGCCTCAACGTTTGGCATCTTTGCATAATTTTCAAACATAGCATAATGACCCTTGTGTGGTGGCTTGAACCCACCTGGGATCAACACCACGTATCTGTTGGTTGATTTTTTCTCTGGTATGAGAATATTCAATACTTCATGAACTAGATTTTGTCCTTCAAACTTCATCCTCCCCTTCGCGGCCAAGCCGGTCTCGCGTGGAACACGATGTGTTTTTACTGCGTCCAACGAGGGTAGCGTACCACGTCCGTCGTACTTTCCAATTCCCAATATTTGGTTAATCGGTGCAAAATTGCCAGTAAACTTATAGGTATACCCATCATAGTCAAAAACAAATCCTTCTGCTGCTGTAGAGATGGTTTCGATGCTTTTTAGTTTTTCCATTTGTTGGAGAAGAATTTTAATATTTGTTGCGATTCCTTCCTTTTCGATTTTTTCTTTTGCTGCTCTGACCTTTTCTTTTATCTTTTCTATTCCCTTCTTATTATCTAAAATAAAAAGACTCTCCAAACCCTCTAACATAGAGACTGAAAAGTCATGAACAATATGTTCGATTGGCTGAATCGCCTGTTTGAGAATATCTTTGTGGTTCTTAAATATATAAAGTACTTTATTCTTGTCTCTCGCCGGCAAATCCTTCAAAATTTTAGCAGGCGCTAGTTCTTTGGGCATTTTATCGTACCCATAGGCTTTCTTGTAGGGAGCGCTTAAAAGTATCAATCTTTTTATAACCAAGGACTCTGTACTTGAGTCTAGCTGGATTCCACTTTGCTTTAAGAGCGTTCCGATTCTTGCGATCACATATTCGATAATCATTTGATTTTCTGAGATTCCTTCCGAGGAGGTCTCAGAGTTTATCCCACTTATGGCTTTTTGTAGATCTTCTCGGTTATCTATAGCCTTGAGTTTAAATATCGCGTCCATTATGACCTTAAAACCCTTATTGCTCTCCATGTCTTGAATCACGTCTTCGAGAGAAGCTGCAAGAATTTCTGCATTTCCAGAAACATCTCTAGGTCCAGCAACTAATTCACCACTTTCGGGATCCCGCGTTTCGAATTCCTTTTCTCCTCCGGTCTCCTTATCAAAATAACCACCACCACCCCTGTGAAGAGTGACGAGCTTATTGTCGTAATTTATTACGTTCGGTGTTTCTGGATTTATTATCTCAGCATTATAATATATGTCAGTGTCTGGACCAAAAATCTCGATCTGCTTCTCGCGAGGAAAAGATTTTATAACGTTTTCAAAGGCATGAAGCGCATGCGAAAATGATTTTTTTAATTTTTGATTAGGGTGGTCATCAAACTTGGAAACTACTTGCCTAACAGTCAAGCCTCCAGATTTTATATTTCCCTTGTTTCTTGCCGCTCGTCCTGGACCATCGTCGGTTTCTGTGAAATCAAGTTTTTGATTTGGTACGGAGAACGAAAGATATAGATTTTGACCATCGGTCTTCTCAGTCCCTTCGAGGTTCCCCATCGCAGCTTCTACAAAAATCTCTTTTAGTTTTGAAAAGGTGAGCCTCGGGTTGTCATAAAGATGACTCATGTGTCCAGCGAGTGCGCCCATCTTACTCTTCCTTGCTTTCTTCTAAGACTTGAAGCTTTTCGGTTAACTGCTGATTTTCTTCGGAAAGAGTCATGTTCTGTTCTTCAAGTTTTCTGTAGCTTCGCCGAACATGCCCAAGATTCTCCAACGCCAATTCTATTCTCTGGCGCTCTTTGATAGTTCTTGGTTTCAAGCTTTCCAAGGCTTCTTTGATAGCCCGAGCACGAGAAAGAATGGAAACTGGTTGCTTCCACTCTCCTAAAAGAAATTTTCTAGTTAGTTTATCGTAATCCACGTTCGAACTCCTTTAACTGCTTTGAGTTTTCTTTGCCTTTCTGCCCCATCCTCGGCGCTTTGCGGGCTTCTCGACTGCCACCGGGACTTCCTCTCTCGCGGGTTCTGCGACTGGGACTGCCTTTGGTCGCGGAGCGGACTTAGTTCGCTTGGGCGCCTTCGCAGCGGGAGCCGGCGTGGTTTTCTTACCCAACGCCTCCTGTGCTTGTCTCATTCTTCGCCTTCTTTTGGTTGACATAGTAAAATTCCTTATATGGTTTTATAATAATAAATAGTTTCTATATATGGCAAGTAAACAAAAAAAAATATTTCACGCGTCTTTTCAATAGGATCCTGAAAAATCAGAGTTGGAGCCTTCCCTAATAGAAAGGGTGGTGTTGACACCCAGCATGAATGGCACCTGCTCAACTCTTCGAGGTCGTTGTGATGATGCGTTTCTCATTAGTCTTAGAGAGTAATCTTCATCGACCATATAATTTTCCGCAGAACTACTGATTATCGGACAATCGACCGGGTCGCACACCAGCGTTCCATCCCAGCAAGTAGTCATTCCCCAAAATTCACCTCTTCCTGTCGTACCTCCAACACAAGTACCACAGGAGTTTGTATAAGCGGACCCTCCTGGAACTCCGTAACAATCTGGACCACCTGGGCACGAACCTGTCGATATTGGCGACTCGCTAGCGGAACATATAATCGAACCGTCCCAACATGTATATTTTCCCCACGTCGCGTCTCTTCCGGTGGCACCTCCCACACAGAAACCGCAATCATTAATATAGGCGGTACCGCTTAGTACTGAGTCACAATCTATGCAAGAACCCGTTGGAACGCCCTCGGATGTCCCCGTGCAGACTAGTGTCCCGTCCCAGCACTCATATTTTCCCCACGTCGCGTCTCTTCCAGTAGTGCCTCCCACGCAGAATCCGCAATCATTAATTGTGGCAGACCCACCAGGAGTTCCGGTACAATCCGAGTCTGTAATGCTTGCCGTAGCCGTGATTGACACCCCTGTCGAAACCTCCAGGTTAATGCTGTAAGTTCCAGATATTTGCGGCACAAACTCTAAGGTTGGGTCGAAGTTGTCAGAGGCAGCCATGATAGTTGGGTCTTGGAGGAAATATATTTTCTGTATCTCATCATCACTGAGAGCCCTTGTCCAATATGCAAATTCGTCAATCCCTTCGGCAAACCTATAATTGTCCCCGGTTTTGTTACCTATGGAATCGACGTGACCTGCATCGCCAGGATGGTTGGCAATAAGTCCCTCTTCAACACCATCTATCCAATAGGATATCTCATTTTTACTTGCATTCCCCACAACAGCTAAATGATGCCAGCCGTCGCTAGCAGTCAGTTCTGCACCAGAGTCCTGGAAACCCCCCCAGTAATAACCTAGTCGATTAGAGCCTTGCTCTACTATAATAGGATACTTATCGCCGCTAGTCCAAGCCCCAACTCTCCAACTACTGTCTGAATCAAGATTATAAAGCCAGAAAGCAATAGTAAAATCATTAGCCGTAGCTAAATCAGTTGATGCTACGTTCGCCACCGATCCCACTGCTGAGAATTCCCAATAGTCAGAGCCCACGTAGCCGGGTGAGCCAGTGGCTACACTGGTGAGTGTCACATCGTTGTTTTGACCACTGCTGTCGCTGACAAAACTGCCGCCCTCGCAATGATAAAGCGCAACATTGCTAGTCATATCGCCGACCCATGTGCTAACGCCATAATTGGGGAAAGCGAAAGATCCACTAACAATACCACTTTCGCTTCCAGTTCCTGGGACTGAGTTCCAGGACCAACGATAATAATCTATACCATAGCTCCCGTAGGAGCTAAATGAGCCAGTTTCGCCAACTGAGCCAGTTATATTCGGAACGGTCAGATACGAAGATGTGGTGTGAACAGCAGTGGCGAACACATTGTCCAAAGCCACGGAACTTCCACCTTCATGAACAGCAGTGGCGAATACATTGTCCAAAGCCACAGAACTTCCGCCTTCATGAACAGCAGTGGCGAACACGTTGTCCAGAGCCACGGAACTTCCGCCTTCGTGAACGACAGTAGCGATAACTGCGCCTACTGCGACAGATCCGGATGATGGACCGTATGCCCCGCTCGCAAAAATATCCTGTGTGTTATAAATTGATCTTATGTCTGCAGCAGTCAAAGCTTCGTCAAACATCGCGAATTCTTGAATTAAGCCATCCCACGGATTTCCATTGTAGCCATGGTCATTGCCAACTCGAAGAGGGTAATTATCGGCGGTACCCAGAGCGCTGCCGGGAGTGCGTGTTGCACGCTCGGTACCGTTGAGATACAAGCGCATCGTAGTGCCATCATATGTTGCGGCAACATGAAACCAGTTATCTTTTTCCTCATCGCGCATCTCGTCCCAGGTTAAATCGTCACCCCATGTATTTAATTTAAAACCATTAGTACGAGCCAAGAGAGACCAATCTTGCCTAGTGCTATTATTCCCCATAGCCCATAAATTGTCGTCGTTGGACCAGTTGTCTGATTTAGCCCAACACATTGTTGTCCTGGGGTTGTTTCCGTTTATACCCAAAGCAGTAGCAGTAGCGCTTGCAGCATCTATATCAGAATTCGATCCGTTAAAATTCGCCGCATTCTCGAAGATAGTACCAGCAGAACTGGTAGAATACGATGCACTATGCATCATAATGCCGCTAGCGTTGGAAACCGAGGCAGGTGTGCCAGTATGTCCGTCGCCAGATGCGTCTGGTTCACTACCTCCTCCGGCATCATTGAGATGCCACAGAAGCACGTTTCCTGACATGTTAATCCAAGCCGACGATCCCTTGTCTGCTGGCATTTGTTCTCGCGGTTCAATTAGTCGTGTGAGATCTCGGGTACCCGATTCCCCATTCGAGTGGATCACTTCAATTTCGTCGCTCGTGAGAACTCGTGACCAAAAAGCGAATTCTGTTATATAATCAGCAAACTCGTCATCACTTCCAGTAAAATTGCCTATTCTTTTTATGTCATCGGCCCATACAGCGCCCCCCGAGATAGAGCTTACGCTGCTCCCATTAATGTAATATTCATAGTTTCCCGCGCCGTCTGCCGTGACGGCTAAGTGAGTCCAAGTACTTAAACCTCTAAGATGGTTTATATTATAGCCACTACTGGTGGCGCTCCCGACCCGGATCCCCAATTCATTTGCTGCTATACGAATGAGGGTATTGTTATTGGTGGCGACGAAGCCCGAACCATTTCCGGTTTGCAACCCCTTAAACCACATGGAGACGGTAGCAATCCCAGTGTCAGCCGGAATTTTATCGGTTTCAAGAACGACTGCCTTGTCGCTCGACCCAGAAGTAGCAAAATCCCAGCTACTAAAAGTAGGACCAATCCCATCTGCGATCTCTACTTCATTGAGGCTTACATCATATTTGCCCCATGAATCGTATGCAGATCCACCCTTGTAATATGCTACTAGGTCGTCCCACAACGCCATAAGATTAACTTGCCTCGTATTTTAAATAAAGATCAGAAGAACCAC
>Ga0208299_1001938_pt1 | contig 14611 bp, 15 predicted proteins | sample 15_taG_FD_184089 | JGI IMG/M metagenome (GOLD analysis project Ga0208299, IMG submission 184089) | Marine viral communities from the Subarctic Pacific Ocean - 15_ETSP_OMZ_AT15312 metaG (SPAdes) (version 2) | ecosystem: Environmental > Aquatic > Marine > Oceanic | place: Pacific Ocean | collected...
CATAGAAGATAAAACTTACTATTCAGACAATGCAAATCGATTGCGAAAAGAATGCCAAGATTTAGATATGCAGTGCAGTATTCAGCACAAAGAATCTTTGGGTTCTTACCAATTGAATTGTCTTAGCAAACCACAATTTATTTTAGATATGTTGGAAAGATTCGATAAGCCATTATTGTGGATGGATGTTGATAGCCGATTGCATAAAACACCAGATATATTTGATCAATTTGAAAGTACTGATATAGTAGTTTCAACTTCTAACGGTAAATTAAGTGGCATGAAAGCGTCTCCGTTGTATTTTAGTAACACAGATAATGCGAAAGAATTTATCAATGCATGGATAAAAACGACAAAGGATATTATTGAGGGTGATATTGGTATATTCGACCACGAACCACTGTTCAGTTTGATTCCAATGTTCATAGAAAAAATTGACATCAGGTGGGTTGGTCCAGAATATTGTATGTGGCCGGGACATACAAATGAGAATACGGTTGTTACTATGGGTTTGGCAGATTCTGAAACCAAAAAAGAAAATTTGCGTAAAATGGGACTATCGGAAGATCTAATTAATATACAAACTATTGGAAATGTGAAATGAAAATTAAAGGTGTAGGTATACCATTTAGTATTCATCAATCTTCGTGTTCAAACAGAACGCCAAAGAATTTTGAATGGACGAAAGATGATGCAGAGATTGAAGTGTGGATGGACATGCAAATCCTGACAGGAGTAATGAAACCCAGATCACATAAAGGTGTAAAGAAATATGCTTGGATTTGTGAATCAAGAGCAATTATTCCAGGTCTATATCAACCTTTTTTATTTCCAGAATTATTAGACGAAATAGTAAATGCATATGATGGAATATTTACCTGTGACCGAGAATTAGTAGATAAACATGAAAAGATTCATTTTTGTTATGCAGGAAGTAATCTTCCGTGGATTCCAGAAAAGGAATACAAAATACATGAAAAATCTAAAGGATGTTCTTTTTTAGCTTCTTCAAAGAAAATGACAGAAGCACATGATTTTCGGCATAGTTTATATGATAATTTCAAAGTTAGAATTAAAGGTTCTGAGATTGTATGGTTGTTTGGGTCAATAACAGGAAAATCTATTGGTTATCAGAAAAATTGTCATATAAAGAATTCTGAAGGAGTTGCTCCATGGCACGACAAAACAGATGCCTTGAAAGATTTCAGATTTTCTATTGTAGCAGAGAATGATCAATACGATGATTATTTCACAGAGAAACTCACAGATTGTTTTGCAACAGGAACTGTACCACTATATTACGGTACAAAGAATATCGGTAAATATTTCAACATGGAAGGAATAATAGAAATTCCAAATGATGTTGCAATAGTTGATTTTATTGTAACAAATAGATTGACATCAGACTTATATTATGGTAAAATGGATGCGATCAAGGATAATTTTGAAAGAGTTAAGAATATGCAATCAGCAGACGATATGATGTTTGAAAAAATACAGGAATTGAATAATTGAATTATATTACATTTACAACTCATGGTTCTATAAGACTCTGTAAGAATCTTCTATCGAGTGTGAAACAATTAGGAATGGAAAGCAGTTTTACAGTTTACTGTTTAGATAAGGAATCCTTTTCTGAGATTAGTAGTATGGGGGTCGAAACAAAGTTTTTTGATGTTAAAGACCTTGGGTCTGGGTTTCATGAATATGGTAAGAGTGATTTCAGAAGAGTCACAGAAGCAAAGATACAGATAATAATAAACGAATTAAAAGATAAAGGTTCTTTGGTGTATACTGACTGTGATGTGGTCTTTAGACACAATCCAACAGGATTTATTGAATATTCTATTGAACAAACTAAAGATAAAGAAGTAGAAATTATATTTGCATCAGATAGTCCGTTTATGGACATATGCACTGGATTTATGTACATAAAGAACACAGACAGGGTTCACGAATTGTTTAAAAAATACTTTGAGTTAAGTCAAGAATATGGCAAACAGGGAAGTGAATGTATGTACGACCAAGAAATTATATTTGAGATATTGACAAAACACCATTGGTTTTTTAATGAACATGGAAGATTGGTATGGGGAATCTACCCAACAAACTTTGTAAAGAATGGTCATCTATATTGGAACGAATCAGAAACAAGAACAGGGAATGAAGCAGTGATTCATGTGAACTTTACAATAGGTGAAGAAAGCAAGATAAGTAGATTGAAGGAAGCAAACCTTTGGTACATCGAAAAGGAAGTTACAACATGAGTATACCTGCAATATGCCACAACGCACATTATCTTTTTGAAGGTGGAGTATTGGAATTTGATATTCCCGTAGAAATACATGTTACTCGGTTTTCGGATAACATGAAGAAAATATCATCCCAAGAAAGTGAGTTTGAACTGAAGGTCAGTAATTATCCAAATTATAATATTCCTTTTCACCACCCTTCGTCTTTTAGGGTCTTTATAAATTGTAATGAACCGGCTACTTCACCACACAGAGAAACTAATGAAGTTGTTGTTGTAAATCATGAACAGTATGATTTAATATTAACATCAGAAAAATCTATTATAGAGAATTGTCCAAATGCCATTTTCTTTCCATATGGTACAACATGGTTGAATAAAGGTGGAATAGACGATGAGAATTCATTGGGAGTTTATTCAGATACTCTTGATGTTTTACAAGATAATAAAGATTTTTCTCTTAGTTTTTTATGTTCGTTTCATCTAAGACTACTTGAAGGTTATGAGATTAGAAAAAATTTATGGAAAAATAAAAATCACATTACAATTCCAAAGAGATTTTATAGCAGCAAAAGAATGATTATTCCAAACGCACCAGAATGGTATGTCCAACAACTAGAACCATACAAAGGTTATAATCTGCCAGGTGATAATAAAGAAATATTATTCAATTCTCAATTTCATTTATCAATTGAAAGTACCAAATGCGAAAATTATTTTACAGAAAAATTGATAGATGCATTGATTACAAAAACAGTTCCTGTTTATTGGGGTTGCAATAATATTGGAGACTTTTTTAATGAAAGGGGAATTATATCTATTAATAGTAGTGAAGATGCCATAGAAAAAGTGAATCAATTAACATTTGAATCATATGAAGAAATGAAACCATATATCGAAGAAAATTTCATTCTTGCAAAAGAATATGCATCTTCATTTGCTAAACGAGTAAAGAAAACGATAGAAGAAAATATAACAGATGAAAAAATGCACCAATTGAAGCATCTATCACCTGTTCCATTTCCTTTGCAATCTGGTTCGGTTGATGTATGTGATCGCGAACCGAATCAGAAAATATTGACCATCGGTATACCTTCGTTGAACGAAAGAAAAGAAAGTCTAAACGAACTTTTAATTTTTATGAATTCAAATACAAATAAAGAAAACAGGCAAAAATCAAAAGTAGAAATTATTGTTAATATAGATGATGGTGAAAAAACTGTAGGGCAAAAAAGAAATGAAATCTTACAACAGGCAAAAGGAAAATTCATTTGCTATGTAGATGATGACGATAAGATTGATGAAGAATATATCAATCTAATTCTTAAAACTATTGAAGAAAATCCAGAACTTGATTGTATAGGTTTTACAGGAATGTATTATGTCAACGGTGAACCAACTATGTTGTTCAAACATGCAAAGGAATATGGTGGTCATTATAAGAAAGAAGGAATTCAATATCGACCAGTAAATCATTTAAATCCTGTTCGTACTGAATTGGCACAACAGATAGGATTCCCCGAAAAGAATTTTGGGGAAGATAGTGATTATTGTGATAGGTTACTTGAATCTGGTCTAGTGAAAAATGAAGTAATACTAGACAAGGTGATGTATCATTACTTATGGAATAGTGAATTAACAAGGACCCATTAATATGGCAAAGAATATAATTAGTTTCAGTTTATGGGGAGATGACCCATTTTACAATATTGGTGCGATAAGAAATGCCGAAAATGCATTGATTCATTATGAAGGATGGGTTTGTAGGTATTATATTGGGACGGATGTTCCAAAAGAAACTGTTCAATTACTTGAAAAGTTTTCAAACACTGAAATAGTCTTCATTGAAAATGAAGAAAATAACTGGAATGGAATGTTCTGGAGATTTTATGCTATATCAGACCCAGATGTAGAGTATGTTCTGTTTAGAGATACTGACTGTAGATTGACTAATCGAGAATCACAAGCAGTAGGAGAATGGATAAATAGTGATAAAATATTGCATATTATGAGAGATCATCCAATGCATACTGAACCAATTATGGGTGGTATGTGGGGTGTAAATGGACCGAAATATATGGAGGAGTGTAAAAGACTGTGGGATTTACCTGCAGAAAATAAATTATCCATGAAAGAAATCATTTATAGCTGGTTGTCAAATGAAATGAGAAGAACCGAAGAAGGCGCACCGAATGCACTAGATGATCAGGAATATAACAATAAAGGAATTGATCAAAAGTTTTTGAGAGCATTTATTTATAAGTCAGTATGGTCTGATGCATATATTCACGACACTTTCCCACAATATAATTCTTTTTCTGGAAGATTTGATTATCAAAGATATCCAGGAATGAAAGAAATGAGTACAGGGTTTCCAACGATAAGAAAAGATTGGAATGATTTTGTTGGCCAAATTTGGGACGAGAATGAAATTGCTAACGAAGAATCTGCTGTGTTTTTAAAACGAAGAGATGAATGTATTTACATGGATTGGAAAAAGTCTGACGATGAAGATGAAGAATTAGAATTTTTAAACCAAGTTACTGCGAAACCTGTGGAGAAAGCACAATGAAAAAGGTAGTAAGTTTCAGTTTATGGGGAGATTCATTGCATTATGTTTTGGGAGCTATCTTAAATGCAGATATTGCCAAAAAAGATTGGCCAGAGTGGATTTGTAGATTTTATGTGTCACCAAATGTTCCTTTAGAAGCAATAGACGAATTGTCTAAAAGAGACAATGTTGAGATCGTAAAAATGGACAAAGATGAATCATGGAATGGAATGTTCTGGAGATTTTTTGCTGCATCAGATCCAGATGTAAATATTGCCATTTTTAGAGACACCGATTCCAGATTGAACATTCGTGACAAAACAGCGGTTGATGAATGGCTAGAGAGCGATAAAGATGTTCATATAATTAGAGATATGTGTCAACATGGTTGGGTAATTTGTGGTGGTGCGTGGGGAGTAAGAGGCGATGTATTAAAAAACATAAAACATGAAATTGATGATTTTGCCAAAATCAAAAACCAACCAAGATTTAATAAACATGGTATAGACCAAATATTTTTACAATACGAAGTATATCAAAATTTAATTGATAGGATATATGTACACGATGAATGGTTTCCTGATCAATTCCCTCACGAAGACAAACATTCGATGCCTATCCCAAGACTCAGAGGAGAAGGTTGGTGGCATAAAGAAATTCCAGAATGGCATTGTGGGTTTGAATTTGAAAAGGGTGACGGTCATTGGTTTAGAGATGAAACCTGCAAAAATCCAGAATGTTGTCTTCCATGTCCGGGGTGTGGTGAGTACCATGATAATGAATTTATAGGCAAACAAGTTTATGTAAACGAAGATAATATTAAAAAATATGAACATTTACGAAAGGTGTTAAAATGAATATATTAATAACAGGTGGGACAGGTTTTCTGGGAAGACACATCATAGGTAAGTGCATTGATAGCGGATACAATGTAGTAAGTTTATCTCACTCTGAAGTAAGGGAGAAACAAGTACAGTTAAAATATCCTGGTGTTTCTTTTTATTCCGCAGACATATCACACAACAAAGATATTTTAGATCATGTTATCAAAAAACATGATATAAATTATATTATTCACGCAGCCGCCATGAAATATATTGGAATATGTGAAAATAATCCGACCAGAACAGTTCAGGTAAATATTGATGGAAGCAGAAACATCATTGATGTGGCAAAAAGAAATAATGTTAAGAATATTATTGCAGTAAGCACAGATAAAGCAATTAATCCCACCAGTGTTTACGGCTCTTCTAAATTTCTTATGGAAAAATTGATGTTAGAAAACGATTTTTCTGTAATTCAAGGAGTTAATTTCTTTTTCTCGACTGGAAGTGTTTTAGACCTCTGGGAGAATTTTAAAAATGAAGGAAAAGAGATTGGTGTAAATGTAGAAGACACCATTCGTTATTTTGTGAATGCAAACGATGTTGCAGATAAAATTTTAGAAAATTTAGACACCCACGGTTCGTATATTTCGTTGAATGAGTGCTATAGGGTGAGTTTACATGATTTAGCAAAGGCTTTTTGTGAATATAACAATTACCACAAAACTAAAGATTATGTTTCAATTTCTGCTGAAAAAACAATAGAAGAAATACCCGAAAATGTTTCGATCATCAATGCAGATGTTGATATCATAAAGTCTCTATTACACGAACACTATTCAGGAGAAGTAGTAGCATGAAAATTGATAAAGTAATAATGTCATGTAATGACAATCCCTTTTATTCGGATTATTGGCCAGCAGTTTCTAGGGTATGGAAAGAAAAGATTGGCATTGAGCCGGTTTTAGTTTATCTTGGTGATGCGTCTAAACTTTCTAACGAATATGGAACAGTTGTTGAGTTAGAAAAATTAGATGATGTTCCCATCCATACGCAAGCACAGTGGGCAAGATATTGGTATACACAGTTTGAACCAGACACGATGTGGTTAATTTCAGATATTGATATGATGCCATTGTCCAAACAGTATTTTGTTGATTCTGTGGAATCCATTCCAAGAGAAATTGAGCCACTAATTCACTACAATACCAATGCAGAATTTAATCCACAAACAGGAGTTTGGAATACTGATGGTGAAGCATTAGAGGGTGGAGTGTGTATTCCAACATGTTATAGTGCCGGTAGTGGTAAATTAAGAAAAGAAACCTTAGATTTAATTCCCTCATTCAAAGAATCAATTGAAAATTTGAAATGGAAAGAAAATGTTTTTGACCATTCTCCAGAAGGTATTAATTGCCCTCATTGGTATGCAGAAGAATCTTATCAAGAAGACAAACTCAAAAAATGGATTGCAAAACATCCAGACAGATTCTTTACTGTAAAAAGACCTGGTGGTTTTTGTAGTAATAGATTGGATAGAGGACACGGAGATTTCCCTCCGTGGGACAAAAATGCTTTATCGATGGGGTGGTATATGGACTTTCATATGCCTCGGCCGTGGTCTAAATTCGGTGAGCAAATTCAAGAGGTAGCAGATGCACTTTTAGAATCGAGTATGATTAGTCATGATTAATGTATTGGAGATGTTATGAAGGTAGGATTCACAGCAGGGAACTTCGATCTACTCCATCCGGGGTACATCTATACCTTTGAAGAAGCGAAAAGGCACTGTGATAAGTTCATCGTGTTTCTTCATCGAGATCCATCGGAAGGTAGACACTCGAAGTATAGGCCGGTTATCTCTTACTACGAAAGATATAAGACTCTTATGGCAATCAAGTATATCGATGAAGTGTACATGTATCGGACTGAAGAGGAATTGTATAAGTTGATTAAGTTCTTCAAGCCCGATATTCGTATTTTGGGTGAGGACTACATTGGAGAGTCTTTTACTGGTGATGATCTACCACCGAAGGTAATATATACCACTCGATGTCATGAATGGTCAACGACGAAACTTAAAGATTTAATCACCATTCAAACCATCAAACAAAACCCAGACATTGTGAGGAAAGTATCAAAGTGAAAATCGTAATGATTACAGGATGTGCAGGTTTCATAGGCAGTCATGTTGTTGAAGAATTTTTATCAGCAGGATATAAAGTTGTTGGTGTTGATAGTTTAACTTATGCTGGTAAAAAAGATAATATGTCTGATTTCTTTCAGAACCCTAACTTTCTTTTTCAGAAAAAAGATATAAATGATTTCTATGACATTAAAGAGATTGTTAAAGAACACGACATAAAATGGATTGTTAACTTGGCAGCAGAAACTCATGTTGACAACTCTATCAAAGATGATGAAAAATTTATAATAACTAATATAATTGGCACCAGATCTTTGTTGAAGGTATGTAAAGATACTGAAGCAAAACTCTTACATTTTTCAACGGACGAAGTATATGGAGTAGCAAATAAAACTGCATTTACAGAGGAAAGTCATCTCAGTCCTCGCAATCCATATTCGGCAACAAAGGCATCTGCGGATCATATAATTAAAGCATACGCAAATACATACGGAACGAAATCAATTATTGTTAGGCCTTCAAATAATTTCGGACCAAGACAAGACAATGAAAAGTTTTTGCCAACTATTATTCATAATTTAGAAATTAATGAAAAGGTTCCAATATATGGTGATGGTAAACAAATAAGAGAATGGACTTATGTTAAAGATACTGCGAAAGCAACGAGATTTATTTTAGAACATTCTTCAGTTGGTGAGATTTATAATATTAGTTCTGGATTTCATTTAAGAAATATTGATTTAGTTAAAAAGGTATGCGATAATATTGGTTTAGATTTTAAGGGGTGTGTGAGGTTTATTAAAGATAGACCAGGACATGATTTTAAATATTCAATTACTTCTGATAAATTGAACATCCTTGGGTTTAAAATGGAAAATAATTTTGAGAAAAACTTGAAAGAAACATTAAAAAATATAACAGAAAAACATTATTTATATAGTGGGAGTAAGAAATGAAAATATTATTATTGGGAGGGTCTGGTACTCTTGGTGAACAAATTAAATTAAAATTGTCCGAAAGGGATATAGATTTCTGTTCTCCTCCCAGAAAAGAATGCAATATAAAATTGCCAGAAACTATTGAAAATTACATACAGAATACAGATGTTGTTATACATGCCGCAGGATTTGTCAATTTGTTAGATGCAGAGAAGTATCCAGAGGAATGTATTGATACAAATGTTTTGGGTACTCATAATGTTGTGAAAATGTGTAGGTTTTATCAAAAAAGATTAGTATATATTTCAACAGACACAGTATTTTCTGGAGACAATCCTCCATACACCACAAACAGTGGAGTGAATCCTAAGAATGTTTATGGTATGACAAAGGCGTGTGGTGAATTGTTGGTCAAGACTTTAAAAAATTATTTAATTATTAGATCACCATTTGTCAGAGATACTATATTTAATCATAATAAAGCATTTTCTAACCAATATACAAGTCGTCAATATGTGGATAAAATTGTTGATGACATTATAGATGTATCAATAACCGAAGATATTGGTACAAAGCACATTGTAGGGAAATACCAAACTATATTGGAACTGGCAAGAGAAACAAAAAGTGAAATTGAAAGTATTGAAATACCAGAGAATCTTAAAAGTATATTACCATCGAGATTGGAGTTACTATGAAAGACGTAGTTTTTACATCATATGCATTTGGGACTTTATATTGTAGTCAACAGGAAAGACTGAAGCGGTCTATTCAAGATTTATATCCTGATGCTAATATACGATTTTGGAAATCAGTTAAAAACCATTACGATGATGTTGTTATGCTGCCCCCAGGTTCAAAGACACATGGGGATTCAATGTATGGATTTAAAGTACATTGTATAAATAATTGTATTCAAGAGGGATTTAAGAAAATTATTTTCCTGGACCCTGCATGTGTGATTGCACCGGGACTAGAACAAATATTAGAAAATCTAACTAAACATGGCGTAATGGCAGCAGAAGACGGTACTGCATTGAGAGGCCATATTTCTAATAAGTGTTGTGACTATATTGGAAAAACAAGAGAGGATGTTGATCACCTAACCCTTGTTGGTGGTTCTGTATATCTTTTTGATTTTAATCATCCTATAACAAAACCATTCTTTGATGAATTCTATAAGATGGAACAGGATGGAATATTTGGTTCTCAACAAGAATGCATTGATGGTGGTGGTGTTGGTGGAGTGTGGAACGATCATCGAATGGATGAGACTTGTTTTTCTTTATGCATGGATAAATTTGGATTGAAATCATCTAAGGCAGATGCAAGTAAAGAACACGATTCTTCTTGGATGGGGACAAAAATTGGGAATCCAGAGACAGTATTTTATAAATTCCATCACGATGCCTATGAAGAAATCGCCGAACACACAATATGGAGAGGACATATTAATTATCCTAAAGGTATAGAAAACTCAAATGTTCTTGACTTGGGGTGTAGGGATTTTCATTTTACTAATGAATTAAAGAAAAGGGGACATAATGTGTATTCGGTAGATATCGATTTGTTACCAGAATCTGGTGATCAGTATTATAGAATTGGAATTTCGGATAAAGATGGAACCTGTGGTATTGTAAAATCACAGGATCCAAATGCAACTCACATTACAGATGGTGATGAGATACTAATGATATCCTTGGATAGTTTTACTAAAAGTGTTGGTGTCGAACATTGGGACCTTATTAAACTAGATATTGAGGGTGAAGAGTTAAAAGTTTTAAAGTCTGCTAATCATCCTATTGCTGATCAATTATCTGTTGAATTTCATGCACACTGCACAGAACAAACAAAAGAGTCGATTGATGATACCTTGGAATATTTGAGAAAGTGGTATTATGTAGATAGGATTATTTGGGAAAATCGACATTATGCAGGGGAAAATTATTGGGACGTTTTACTAATATCCAAAAACATTTATAGTAAAGAGGAAGGGAAGTCATTATGATAAACAATATAGTATCGTGGATTGGTGATTACGCAAATAAAAACGGAATTAAAACTTTAGTTATAGGAGTATCTGGTGGTATAGATTCAGCAGTTACATCTACTATGTGTGCATTAACAAACTTGAGAGTCATAGTCATCAACATGCCTATTCATCAGGATGAATTTTTAGATTCTCTTTCAGACAAGCACATAGATTGGATTACATCAAAATATAATAATGTTGAATCCATGAAAATAAATTTAACAAAAACATTTGATAGTTTTTCTGATATGTTTTTAGATAACGATAAAGATGATCTCTCATTAGCAAATTCTCGCGCGAGATTAAGAATGATGACTTTATATCAAATTGCCGCAACAAACAAAGGGATTGTTGTTGGTACTGGAAATAAAGTAGAGGATTTCGGTGTAGGATTTTATACAAAGTATGGTGATGGTGGTGTAGATATTAGTCCAATTGCAGATTTAATGAAAACTGAAGTTTGGGATTTAGCAAAAGAACTTGGAATCATACAAGAGATTATCGATGCTCCACCAACTGATGGTTTATGGAATGATGGAAGAACGGACGAAGAACAATTAGGTGCGCCTTATTCTGAAATTGAAAAGGCAATGATTTATGCAGAAAAAAACAATTTAGATGATTTTTATGCAACTGGTGATGAAAAGTTTGATTCTATTTTGAATACATATTTATATCACAGAAATAAAAATCTTCACAAGATGAAGCCAATACCAATTTATTATAAGGAAAGCGAACATGTTATGCACAGTAATGATTCCCACTAGGGGAAGAAGTCAACATCTTAATGGTCTAATAGAAAATATTTTTGATTCTGTTTCAGATCCCACCAACATTGAAGTTGTATTCCGATGCGATGATGATGATATTGAAACTATTAATTTATTGAAAGAAAGAGTTTCCGATAGAATTCGTATGATTGTTGGACCAAGAGGGATTGGTTATTCGGAACTTCATGTTTTCTATAATCAAATTTGTGAATCATCTGATGCAGAATGGTTCTTCCTGTTCAATGATGATGCAACACTCAACAAAACAGATTGGGATTTGCATCTAGAGGAAATTAAAGATGCAGTTGTCTTGCAGCCAATGACAACAAATGGTAGAGGATGGCAAGAAGGAAACATTTTTCCAATTATGCATAGAAAGATATACGAAACATTAGGTCATTTTAGTGTTTGTAACATGAATGATTGTTACGTTTCAAATGTAGCACACAGAGTTGACCTCGAAAAAAGAATTGATTTCATCGAGGTCGTTCATGTCAGAGATGCTTGGCACGACCAAACTGCTCAAGAAAGTGCATTGTTTCAAGCAAAACAATTTCAAAGTTTCAGTGATTGTATGAAAGAAAATCTACCAATTGATGTAGAAAAATTAAAGAATTCGGAGTTAATTGATCAAGTGTTACCAGAGTCGTACATACTAAATCCAGGTCATCCAGGATTAAAACCAACAGAACCGTAGGAGATAAAAAATGAAAATAGGATTTATGGGATTAGGAAAATTAGGTTTGCCATGTGCTTTGGCAATCGATGAAAAAGGACATGAAGTTTATGGATATGATATTAATTATAATGTAAAAACCATTCTGGAAACAAAGAAACTTCCATACAGGGAAGAAGGTGCGCCAGAACTTCTACAAAACCATAACATTATTTTTTGTGATGTGGAGAATGTAGTGAAGAATTCTGACATTATTTTTGTTCCTATTCAGACACCACACGACCCTTACTTTGAAGGAATCACCAGACTTCCTGACGAAAGAGTAGACTTCGATTACACATACCTAAAGAGTGGACTTAAAACTCTGTCTGAAGAGATTGATAAACAAGGAAACGAAAAGATTGTAATTATCATTTCCACCGTTCTTCCGGGCACTGTTCGTAGAGAGATTAAACCTATTCTTAGCGATTTGATTAAGTTGTGTTATAATCCTTTCTTCATTGCAATGGGAACAACAATCAATGATTTCATAAAACCTGAATTTGTTCTCTTTGGTGTCGATGATAAAGACGCATATTCAGTTGCAAAAGAATTTTATGCAACCATTCACGATAGACCAGTTTATGAATGTACTATCGAAGAGGCAGAAATGATCAAGGTTTCATATAACACTTACATCACCATGAAGATTAGCTTAGCAAATGTTATTATGGAAGTGTCACATAAGTTAGATAATGTAAACTGCGACAATGTAATGAAGGGTATGTTCCTCGCTAATGAAAGACTCATTAGCACCAAGTATCTTCTTGGTGGAATGGGAGACGGTGGTGGTTGCCACCCAAGAGATAATATTGCATTGTCGTGGATGGCAAAAGAATTAGATTTAAGTCATGACTGGTATGAAAATCTAATGGTTTGCAGAGAAAAGCAAACAGAGTGGCTAGGAGATTTGATTCTAGAAAAAATGGAACAAACAGATCTAAATCCAATAATTCTTGGAAAATGTTTCAAGAAGGAAACAAATTTGACTGTTGGTAGTCCATCAATTCTTCTGAAAAACATCTTATTAGAAAAAATTAATTCGGTTGATATGTTTGATCCTTGGGTCGATGATGGTGAACCACCTTTACAGAATCCAGCGGTGTTTTTCATTGGAACAAATCATGACAAGTTTTTGGATTATAAATTTCCAGAAGGTTCTGTCGTAATTGATCCTTGGAGAATGATGCCAGAACAAGATGGCGTAGAATATGTTTATGTTGGAGATACTACAAGAAAAAAGGAAGTGTTAGTTAAATGAAAGCATTGGTAACAGGCGGTGCGGGTTTTATAGGTAGTAATTTAATAGAAGAACTTCTAAATAAAAATTATGAAGTTGTTTGTCTTGATATTAATAAAGATGGCTATTGGAATGATGAAGCAGAGAATTATGTGGGTGATGTTTGTGATTTATCAGTAACAAGTTCTGCAATGGAAGGTGTTGATTATGTTTTTCATATGGCAGCAGATGTTCAGATAGGAAAATGTATAGAAAATCCAATACACTGCTATCAAAACAATGTACTAGGGACCGCAGTTGCATTAGAGGCAGCAAAGTCGAACAATGTTAAAAAGTTTGTTCTGTCTTCTACTTCTGCAATCTATAAATCTGGTTGGAAAATTTATCCAGAAGATTCTCCAGAAGAACTGTTGAATCCATATTCTGCTTCCAAGAAGTGTTGTGAAGATATGTGCGAAGTGTATTCTAAATTGTATGAATTACATACAGTGTCATTGAGGTATTTTAATGTTTATGGACCAAGACAACACACAAAAGGTCAGTATGCACCCGTTTTGGGAATATTCCAAAGACAAAGAGATGACAATAAACCCTTGACAATTATGGGTGATGGTTCACAGACTAGAGATTTTATTCATGTGGGGGATGTGGCGAAAGCAAATATTACTGCCGCAGAAAAGAATGAAGAACATGGTATAGTTTACAATGTAGGAACAGGGACAACGTATACTGTTCAGGAAATCGCAGATATAATTTGTCCAATTCAGACATACATAGATGAGAGACAGGGAGAAGTCAAACATTCTTGTGCATCTATTAACAAGATTAAATATAAGTTGGGTTGGAAACCTTCTATAGATTTGAAAGATTGGATTTTACATCATGAAAAACAAAACACCCAAAGATAAAATAATAACCCTTTGCATGATTGTGAAGGATGAAACTCACATCATTAAAGAATGTCTTGAGTCGATGTTACCATACATCGATAGATATGATATTACTGATACAGGTTCCACAGATGGAACACCAGAACTCATCAAAGAATTTTTTGATGAACATGGAATCGAAGGTGAAGTATATCTTTCCGATTGGAAGGGATTTGGTGACCATGCAGGAAAAACAGGAAGTCGTACAGAATCAC
>Ga0208299_1001939_pt1 | contig 14608 bp, 14 predicted proteins | sample 15_taG_FD_184089 | JGI IMG/M metagenome (GOLD analysis project Ga0208299, IMG submission 184089) | Marine viral communities from the Subarctic Pacific Ocean - 15_ETSP_OMZ_AT15312 metaG (SPAdes) (version 2) | ecosystem: Environmental > Aquatic > Marine > Oceanic | place: Pacific Ocean | collected...
AAGCGCCCCAGTCACTGTAAACATCTACTAGCTGATTCCATATATAGTCACTTCTTCCGAAGCTCAAAGATATGATTCTAAAATCGTTTATATCTTCTCTATACATTTTCTTGCCAGCAGGTCCTTCAACTTCTTCCCAATCGTCATTTCGTTTTTCTGTGTGGATTACGTTATGTACGTATGCCCATACAGCAAACTTGTGTGACGGTCTATTCTCGTCAGGTATGGCGCTTGTGTCCACCCTGTCATCTTTTAGAACGTTAGTAAATCCATTCCCTACTCTTAGGGTGTATAAATAAATCTCGTCTAAAAATTTATCGTCTTCTGCTCCAGTAGCAATTGAAGACATAAACACTTGGTCCCCATCTCTAAACCAAAGCTCCCTTCCGGGCGCATTACTTGCAGAGGCAGGTTTTCTTGTCTCATCTATTCTTTTTTGTATTCGTGCTATACCACTCATGTTATCTCCTATCAAAAAATTGTTGTATTTTTTATCACCTTATGTAATGTTTCGATGTTTCTTATTTCTTGAACATCTTTATAATTTTTGGGTAATCTTAAATATGATAACAAAAATCTACTATTCATGTCAACCGTAGCTTTATCAATGCCTTTTTGACCCGCTGCGTCATTATCTAATGATAAGACTACCTCAGAAGGTCGCAAAGAACTTATGAGTTCTACTTGTTTTCGGGAGATACTTGCTCCCAAAATGGCTAAACTTGAATACCCATGTTGATTCAACCACATACAATCTAAAGCACCTTCTACTAAATAAATTTTATTTGTATCAAGTATTTGATTTATACCAAATAGTGTTTTTGCTTTCGCAAATCCTTTGGAGTACATGTATTTTGGAATAGCATTTCTTCTTCTTGCTATCCATCCCAACACTTCATTATCTATATTTTTTACAGGTATCATAAAATCTAAGTATTTATTTGTCCTGCAATCCCATCGTTCTATAGTAGATTTATCAAAACCTCTCTCATAAATCCAATGGTTACTTGGCACGTCTTCTAATCCTTCGGGTTCTTCGTATGTCTGTGGTTCTTCTTCAACAATTATTTCGTCTAAGAAGTCCCAGTTCAAATCAAGCTCTTCTTCTTGTATGTCTGCATTTATTGCATCCCAAGATTTGCCTGAATATTCTTTTATAAACCCTTTTAGCCCGCCTTGACCACAGCCAGCAAAACAAATCCATACGCCTTTTTCTAAATTTAATGCGCAAGATTCCCTTCTGTCTTCGTGGAAAGGACAGCTAATCATTACTTCTTCTGTGTTCTCTACTGAGACACCGTATTTCAAAAGGATAGAATGCCAATCAATCAATTTTATTTCCTTTTTGTGGTAGTAAGGAAAAGCACAACTTTATTTACAAACCCGTTCTCATCAACAACTCTTCTGTTCCTGATGTCTCCGACAGTAATTTTTGTTACTGGTTTGCCTCTCCCTTTGCTTTTTCCGGTAGTAACTACTATGTCATCTTCAGTAGTTCCACCTAACCATGAAAAAATTCCCATTATAGGCCTCCTATTCATATTCGACTTCAAAGTCGGATAGTTCATGTATTGTTCCATTATCTACACCCCACTGCATGTATATCCTATCATGCGCTAACTCACCATCTCGATATTTGGCAAATTGAATCAACCTTTTATCGTTATAGTCCTCGACCTTAGCCATCGCAACTGCTACATCAGCGGCTCTTATTAATGCATCCCCAAAAGCAACTTGCGCTGCTGAAGGAGGAAGAAATTCGTTTGAAGCATCTCTGTTAGCTTGTGTTGATACCATGATTGGAGTATTTGTAGATATTGCTAAATTTTTCAACCCGTAAAAGATTCCATGTGATTGCTCCCATGCAGCTTTATCAGTATCCTTTGTTGTAAGTAAGTAAACACCATCAATAACAACAAATTTAGGGTTATGTTTTCTAATCAATCCTGCGATTGACTCTAATGATATTCCGGTTTGCCCAGCTATACCATCACAAACCAATAATGATTGTTTATTAGATTCTTTTAAAAACTTTATATATGAGTCTATGTCCATTTCGTCCCCATGACGTATGGCTCTGTGTGAAAAGTTGTACCCCTTCATCTTAGCTAAAGCTACATCTAAACGCATAACAATCTGAGGATTAGGCATTTCAGTAGAAATTAACAAGGTTTTAAACCCATTATGTACCGCAGTTGCCGCTGCATGTACACATAACCACGTCTTACCGACTGTTGGTCTAGCAAATGCTGCAATAAGCTCACCGGGTTGCCACCCTATACCGTTTTGATTAATAAATTTGAAACTTGTGGGTATGCCCATAAGACCATCACCCATTTTTCTACGTGTTTTTCTTTCTTCCCACTCTTGTACACGCTCAGTGGTTCCTTGGTCATACGTTTTGATATCTTCATCGTACACCAAATCAACGTCTGATAAACCACTCATAATATTAGCTATAGCTTGTTTAGGGTTTTCTTTTACTAATTCTCTCTGCTGTTGCACTGTTTTAACCACAGCGCGTTGTAACACTTGGCTTTTAAACATGTCCAGTGCGTATGAGAACGTCTGTGACTTGGCTGTTGGGTCTAAGGTAGGAAAATTTTCTATAAGGACCTCTTCAGTAGGAAAATTACTGTACTTATCCAAATAATCACCAACAAATTTAAATGCATCGCCATGCTTTGCAAAATCATTAGAATGATAATTAAATTCTTTTAATTTGTCGGCATCGTTTAAACCAAATATTATAGCCGACTCTATAAATTCATAACTAGGGCTTGCCAATCTATTCACCTATCTTTGTATATAAGACTCTATTTAATTCTGAGTATATATAATAATTTACATCAGGTGTATGTAGTTTGTCAATTTCTTCCTTTGCATCATCTAGAGAAGAATACTCTCCAAATAACCAAAAGTTTTGCGGGGTCTTGTTTTCAGCAATAACTCTAAATTGCTGCGAATCCTTCACCCTGCTCTTGGATTTCTGTATCAGTTTCCCTCGTAGCCTCTTCCTTCTCGGCATTTTCAGTCTCCAATCTTTGTAGTATTTTATTCTTTATATTTTCTCTAACTTTATATGAAGAACTATAAAACTCTAAAATCCTATCTGCTAATTGTTGGAAGAAGAGCGTGTCGGGAACTTCACCAAAAACATCATAAAAATCAGCAAAAAACATTACTCGTTTGATAAATTCATGTCGAAGCTTTAAAGTAATCTCATCCATCGTAAGCCCTTTGAGTTTTAGTTCTAAAAAATATTTTTCATTATTTTCTAATTCTTGATTTTCTAACCATAAAGAAATCTCCGTTTCCTCTAAGGTGTCTACAGGATTTATAAGAGCCTGTAAAATTTTAGATGATACATGAAAATTATCACCATCATATGTTTCATCTAAACTTCTTGAGATAGGTATTCTTTGCGCTTTAGTAATTAACGTACGTATAGTGTTTACTAAAGATGTGTGTAAATATGTGTGAAACAAAACTCCCTTAGTCTCATCAAATTTTTTAGCCGATTTTACTAAGGCGATTCTTAGTTCTTGGGCTATATCCTCACGGTCCATACCAATAATATCTGTCGTAGATAACATTTTTTGGATTTTAGGCTCCCATTGAAGGACTAATTTATCGTTTATTTCCATATTGTAATTATATTAGGTTTTTTACAGCTGTCTAGCTGTGCGAGCTTTATGGTAACAAGATAGTGAACAATAGCTGTTTTTAAAGTTTTGATTGTATTTTTGAACTATTTGACTACGTTTACGATAAAAAGGTATTCTACACGTAGCGCAGTTTATTTTTAGGTTATAATATTGAAAGTGACAACTTCCATCATGAACTAATTTTGTACTAAGTTCCCCACATATTTTACAATGCCGAGCATTTTTTAGTTTTTTAGCCCGAAGAGTTGGAACTTCGTTTTGTTTTAGTACTTTAAATACATACTGCCTAGATACCTTAAATGCCTCCCCAATCTGTTGGAGAGTATCATGTGGGTTATCATACCTGTACTGAATAATTTTAGAAGTCGTCGACTGACGCTTGGTCTTTTTCATGTGCTTTTACATCTTCAGATAATTGAGCTTTCCATTTAGCAGCTAAATAATCTGCGTCAACATCCCCAGATTCTCCGGGACCATTTTTTATCCCCGGTGAAGCAGCAACTATTCTAGTCCATTGTGCATCTGTAAATGATATTGTTACATCTGGCATTATTTGTTCTCCTTTAATTCTTCTATTTCTTTTTTTAATTCTTGTATACTTTTTATTAATATTGGAATAAAAGATTCATACCTCATAGAGTATGTACCTTCTTCACCCACAACAACATCTAAATCAGGCAAAACTTCTTTTACATCTTGAGCAATTAATCCAAGTCTTTCAGTCTGGTCTTGTTTAAATGTGTATTGTTTAGGTTTTAGTTTATCTACAACATCTAAACCATAAGGGTTTTCCACAACGTTTGTTTTATAAGCTATGTCTGAAGATAAAACACTACCACCACCATACACGTCTCCACCAAACTCCCCTTTTCCTATTACATATAAATCTGCGGTTCCGCTAGAAGCTGAACCTAGACCCGCATTAGACATATATATTCTAGCTGTTGCCCCAAACGTAAAACCAAGTTGGTTACCTCCAGCTCTATAAATACCTGTGTCAGGGTCTATTACAAAAGAAAATGCTGGAAGTGATGTGGTCCCTTCTTCACCTATAATACTAGTAGCATTAATACTAGCTCTGTGAGTACTTCCTGTATAAAACTTTATTGTATTAGTATCTCTAGTAATATATTCAGTAGTAGCGCCACTCCATGTATAACCACCTACAGCGTAAAAATAACCATTAGTAGCATCTGTTGCACTAACATACCCAGCAAGGTCATCTGTACATGTAAACCCAATTGAATTTGTATCTTTTTTATACAACCCTGTTCCCGAACTATCCACAAACTCTATACTTGGGGCATCTACAGCTCCAGAAATAACGTTAATGGTAGCGTGCGTATGACCATCAGAAGCAACTCCTGAAAGACTAGACGCAGTAAGCCATTCTGGTGCATTTGCGCTACTATTCATAATCAACACCTGTCCAGCAGTCCCTTTTGGTAATCTAGCTAAAGCGCTAGCTGCTCTGTAATACATATCTCCTTGTGCATCACTGCCTACTTCTATGTCATCGGCCGTTCCAGCTGGTATAGCATTGCTTGCAAACGTTGTGGTTCCACTACTATTCTTTACAAATAATACACCGCCATCAACATATATAGAGCCTTCAGCGCCACCACCACCTGTTCTCCAATATATACGTTCTGGGTCAGTTCCGCTTCCTACATAAAGCTCCATACTACCAGACAACATCATTTCAACGTCTGAGCCCATTCCTATACTCTGACCAAAATCTACAGTTTGTACTTTACTGTCAATTCCAGAGCTTGAAATAGAGTGAGTATAAATTCTTATTGTTCGTTGACTTGTGTTAAAGTAACCGGGAGTTATAGTACCATGTCTATAGTTACCATAAATAGCTGTGGTATTTGCATGTGCGGCCGCTGTGGTTCCACCAAAGGCTCTGCTTACTGTTAATTGATTAGCGCCACCACTAATAGATGTAACTTTTAATTTTTCATCGTCAATTTTAATTACCTGCCCAACCCAAAAAGGGAACTCGGTTGACGCGACACCTTTGCTTGTAACATCCAAAGTTGTGTCAGAGTCACTAAAAGTTTCATCTACATTACCTGTTACGTCTGTTATAGGTTGTGTGGTAAAGTTTAATCCCGACAAACCAGTGGGATTTGCAGAACCCGAACCCGCCGTCATGGGGATTATATTATTAAGCTCTACACTTTGTGTTTTAATTGCTGAAGCAGAAGACACCTTATTGGTCAATTGAAATGATGCAAACCCTAAAGAATCATCACTTGCTCTTGCCGTTGCAACATGAACTACCCTGTCGTCGTAATATTCCTTTACTAAAGTTATCCAAGATACTTCGTCCGCTGTTGAATAGGTCTTAGTTCCTTTTACATGGTAAATATAATAGTCCTGACCTGCTGTCATGTTCCCTGTCGAGCCCCCACCGATGTCTTGCAAGGTTCCATCTATTTCAAGTTTGTTTGCTACCCACGATATCGTATCGTCATCGTCAGCGGTAAATACTGCATCACTTGGAAAGTCGGCTCCTTTTATTGATATGGCTTCAGAAGCTTTCCCAGTTTCTGGAAAAGAGTGCGACTGAACAGCCGGTGCATTTGAAGGAGCAATGGGAAGCATTTTAGCTTGAGGAATATGTTTCTCCTCGAATCCCACTAAATTATAAGTAGTTAAGGCGACTCCGCTTTGTTCGTCATAAGCTATCTTAGTAATAATGGCTTCCATAGCAACATCTTGTGTATCATCTCTTACATATACTCTATCACCTGCTCTAACTGGAACAAAAAATCTAATTTTGTCACTTGCAGAAACAGTCCCTGTATTCCAAGTAACTGTTACTCTCCTGTTAGAATAGTCTACTGCTGAAATATAACCATAAGAAGTTACCGCATCGTTAGAATCTAATTTGCCAACAGTCATCCCTTCTGTAACACCGTAATTCTGGGGGTTCACATCTACAGCATAAATTGTTTCATTATCTGTGTTATGTGCCACCGCAGAAGTTGAGGCGCTACCACGAGTAACATTTACTAAAGAATTCCCAACTTCATCTACTTGAGTATCATCTGCGTGTTCTGCTGGGGTGCTACCATTGTGTCCTCTAGTAGCAACTATTGTATCTCCATCAGTTACTCCTGTAATTTTTAAATCTTCTGAATCAATTCTAATAACCATATTTACAGTCATTCCCACGGTAGAGTCGACATCAAAGGTTGTAGAAGCGCCCGCAGAAGCGGTAGCTAAAGTGCCCTTTAATTGGGTTATTCTTGGGGGCGCTTGAGATACAGTCATTTTTTCATTATCAATTTGAATAACTTGAGTATTATAAAATCTTCCATTGTCTAATACAGGAATAACTGTTTGAGAACCATCTATGTTTTCAGTTGTTTGTGTTGTAATCGGCGTTTTACCTAAAGTAAACTGTTGAGTTGTACTTGAAGTACTTTGAATTGAAGCTACCAAATTGTCAAAATAAAATCTTGGTGGTCTAAACGAGTGTGCACTCCCCTTAACAACCTGTGTAGTTCTCATTTGAAGGGCAGCCATTACCTTTTCTCTTTGAGCTTGCTGGTCTACCCCATCTACATAAAGAATCGCTTTTTTATTGTTAATTGAAAGGTCTGATTTTGGTCTTCCTGTAACACGAAACGAAGAACCTGTGGTTGTCATACCATACCATGTTTTAGCGCCGCCACTCCAATATAAACTTTCTGAGTCTATGTGTGGGTCCACATGGGACAACATTACCTCTCCTTCTGAATAGGAGCCAGTTCGATTAATATATTGTATTCTAGCTGTATCTAAAGCAAAAACTTTGTCTCCGCTTGAATATGTAGTTGCGTTAGCTCCTCTAGTTAGGGTGATTCCGGTGTCGTTGCCAGAAGCTATTGCTTTGACAGTTAAAATCTCATCAATTGTTGTGGACCCTTGTGGACTTACAGTACTTGTATTTAAATCCCATGCATACTCATCCGTTGCATCACTACCTATACCTACTTTTTGACCTACATAAAAGCCTGTCGTACTGGCAAATGTAAAGGCCTCGCTTGAGGTACTAGATTGGACAGCACCTAACGTAGTCATTTGTACTTTTAATCTTTCTGCACCCCCTTTTATTGTTACTGTATCCCCAGCCATAATTACAGTCTCTGTATATCCGGGCCTTCCTTCTGCAATTTTATAGTCCTGCCATTTAAAATTATCTCCATTGGTTATTGAACCAGCTGTTATTCTTTCAAACTCAACTGTCTTGAGTTTCACTTGAGTCTGTCCATTACTTATACTATATTCACCAAAATCCAGAGTTACTGATGTTGCTAAATCACCTTTGGGTCTTGTGAAAGCCCCACTAAACATGGGTACCCTTTGGCCCGTTTCTTGAAAGGCTCCTCCGGTAGTAGTATCAGGAGAAGGTAACTCAATATTTAATCCAAAAGCTCGTTTAAAATAATTAAAATAGCTATCTCTAGGCGTGGCCGTCACTAAGGTTGAATTAAAATCCGGGGCTAAATAATAGTCGTATCCAAAGGCTACTTCAGCTGATGAACCATCACTATGTGGGTCGGCAACCGCTAAATTTTGTATTACAGTTAGTATGTTAGGCGCGGGTCCTCTTTCTGGACTAAAAACTTGTTTGTTTTTAGTGGCATCAACAACAGATTCTTTAAATCTGGTAGTATTGGGAGAGGTTACTGCAATAGGAACCGCTATGCTTTGAGAATGCTCAGTTATAAGAGATTTTATTAGGCCACCTCTAGAGGAAACATACCCTACATTTACAGGAAGGGGTGTCTCCCATCTTTTATACCCGGTGAAATCTTGTGCTAAAAAGCTAACATCTACTCCAGCAGCTTCTGCTTGGGCTTGCGTTAAAACAATTGATGCAAAAAGGTTTGCAGAGGGATTCATTGTATAAGAAGCGGCTTGTTTTGTGGTTTTATCTTGTAATTCTCTTAAGAAATCATAACACGTTAGCTTTAGTCTCTGTCCTCCTATGGCATCATAAGTTGCTTCTTCTTCATATACATAACCATAAAAATAAATTTGTTTTGTGGAATCATCTATAACCTTTATTAAGTTGTAAGCATCTAAGACACCATTGAAGGCTCCATTAGCATTTGCTGCACTGTTTGAAAAGGGACTTCCGGCTTGGTTATTAAGAAATAATTTTACTTTTAAAGGAGAGTGTAATTTATCTTCATAAAAACAAGACAGCAGCGCATTACTAGACACATCACTACCCCCAGAATCTTTACTCGTAATTGTAAAATCGGTCCAAGTAGAAGTACTTGCTTTATAATAAGAAGCTTTTAATCTTTTTGCCATTAATGCCTCCTAAGCTGAAAATGCTATTCCATCTCTAAATTTAGTTACAAATTGTATACTGTATTGCCATCTGTCTTCTGTTCCGGGGGTTTGAGTAAATTGAAATTGTTGTACGGCTACTTCATATACGCCACCTCCCGTAGAAGCTGTAGTTCCGCTTCCTGAGTAGTCAGGCGTTGTTGCATCTCCTATTTCAATTTGAATTTGTACATCTTCGCTAGTGGTCCAAGTAATTAGTTTTGCTTCTAGATAATTTTTATATGGTATGTAGTAAGTCTGCCCCTGAGTAGTAAATTTTTCCATATTAAAAAAAGCGTTAGCTGTAGTATTAGTAGTGTCCGTGCCTATATTATCTATTACGCCTGATAGTGTCATCGTTGGTCGAGTCGTTCCTAAGTCAAATATTTGAGGTTCTGAAAAAGGAATTGCTATGTGTATAGGGGTTCTAGAATATGCCAAAGATAGCTGGTCAACCTTTAAAGCTAACCTAGTTGTTGCTCCTGCATTGTCTTTGTCTCTTAGTAATACTGCTAGTTCTGCTGCCATAATTAGTGTCCTCTTTATTAGTCGAAGCTTTGTTCATCAGCCGTATAAGCACCAAAATAATCGTCTGCACCACTTTGAAACCGTAAATCTCTCATTCTTTTTTCCTGTTCTTTATTGGCATGTGCAGACGCCCCACCCCTCAATGAATCATCAAAATATTCGTGTTCAAGGGGACGAGTAAGGCCTTTTGAAGATAAATACGCTGACGCAACCGCTCCTACAAGCATACCTTTCGGTCCAAACCGGGACCCGGCTATTGCTCCTGCTGTTGCATCTTGTACCATTGGATTGTCCTTTATTTGATTAAACATACTTTTACCTGCTATTAGTGCTGCTTCCAGTATCCACTTAGATAAATTCCGCATAACAGGGTCTACGAGTTTTACAATAAAATCCATTATCGATGTTGCTTCACTTGCAATACCTTCTATAAATACTGCAAACTGTTCACCTTTTTCTTGCACGTATGGAATCAGAGACACCATACCTCTCAAGGTTCTAATAAAAAACGGCATTAATGGTGCTAAAAATACATCAACCATGGCACCTAGTATTTGGAACACTGACCCCAAAACACCTGTAAATATCTGAGATTGTTTTAATATTGAGGCAATACTAAATTGAATACCAAGTCTTCCTAGTAAAGACTTACTCATTTTTTGTGTTTCTTTAACTAACTCTCTTGGGTATCTCACAAGTGCGTTTTGCAAAAGTTTTTGTTTTGCTTGACTTATGATTCCCCCAGCTGTTTGCCCTGAAGCCTGTTGTTTTTGGTATGCGTCTGCCCCCGCACCTAGCATAGCTCCCGCAGCTGTTTGCGTGTTAGTCAGAATTGAAAAAATAACATCTGTAATTGCTTCTCTTTGTCCACCAGTTACCATGTACTAAAAGCCTCCCATTTTTTTAAATGAATTTTGTTTTGACATTTGTTTTGCTTGTTCTTCTTGTTGTCGTTCGTTTTTAGCCATTAATATCCCTAATACAATATTTACCTCATCTACAGAAAAGTTTTCTATACTTTCCCATGGAATCCCTGTCTCTAATAATTGCAACATTGTAAGCCAATGTGTATAAACTATTGTTTCATTATTACTTAATATACTTGGATTCCTAAATAATATAGTTACCCTTTTTTTATTTCTTCAGGGGTTGCACCTCCCTCATCACCCCCAAAAGCGTTAGGAACTAATGATTCTAAAGCTTTTCCTAATCTTTCATCAATTGAAATTAAAAAGCTTTCTGTTGTAGCTCCCCAAGGAGCCTCTACTATCATTTCTTTTAAACACTCTTTAATGTATAAGTCGCCATCAAAAGACTGCTCTCCCTTACTACCTACGCTTAAACATTTAGAGACAAGTTGATTACGTTTGACCCACGATAATTGTTTTACCGTTACTTCAAACTTATCTCCTGTCTCTTCAATAAATAATTCTTGTTTTTTTGTGCCTGTCTTTATTTGATATTTACTAAAATCAAACTCTGAACTACTCTGTGCCATACTATCTCCTTACTTTATTTATGGGTACACTGGTTGACTATCTACTATAGTTATTTGTACTCCTCTTAATATCATTTCTAAATCTACCTGCATAGCTGTACCACCACCTATTGCATGGTTTGCACTAGTAATAAACAACCCTTGGCTATTTATATCGCTAGTAACTGTTGATGGAGTACCTGCACTTCCTGCTGCAGAACCCGGTATATCTATAATTATATAATCATTTGTACCACGGTCAAATCTAAGAGAAGAGGTAAACCCTTTTTTATTCCCTGAGTTTGCTCCATAATCACCTTCTAACAATAATTGTCTAAATAACTCCAAAGCGCTGTCTTGACTAGCATTAGCAGCGGTTGCACCAGCTGTTACATCTGCATCTGGTAATACAACCGTCGCCGACATCGAGTACTCTCTAGGACCTTCTAATATTTCATAAGGTCCTCTTTGTCTAGAACCTTGCGCTCCTATATAATATCTAGGCTCTTCACTATTTGAAACTGAAAGAGAAAAACCTCTTATTTTAGCAAACGTTTGCCCGAAAAACTTTATTGTACCTTCAGAAAAATAATAAGGAGCTGTACTTGGGTATCCAGTACCATCGTTGGCACCATTACCATTATGGTAAGGTTCACCAATATCATCATTGTCAATTTCATTCATTAAAGCAAATCTGGGCATATTTGCCTCTACGCTGGCACCATAATAATCATCTCCTGAAGCAGGCGCTGAACTACCTCCTGAAGCCAAGGTTTTTTGGTTAGTTTGGTTATGTAACATATTTAAGAAGTTTACACTGTCCCAAGACATACCTAACATACCACCTTCTTCTGCGGCTATTGTACAAGAACCAATCATACCACCTATATATCTTCTATTAAAATTTTTGGTTGTTGTTTCAGAAGAATCTTTTACATGTACATGCCATGTGACTGTATCTAATTCAACTTCTTCTTGTATTCTATGTGTAAATGGTCCAGTTGCAGAACAATTTCTTACTGTGTGTGTTGAGTCTCCGCTTGTGTGGTCAAACGAAAGTGGATAATTAACTCCCCAATTACCCGATGAATTTGTTTGAGCGTCTGTCCAAACCAACCTTCTAACTTCAGCGCTTGTTGTGCCCTTTCCTATTACAACATATGAACCTTCAGACATACCTGTGTCACTTGTAATTGAAATAAAAATATCACCTTTTTTTGCATCGGACGCTAATGTAGTATCTGAATTTAGTAAAGCAGATGTTGCGGGTTCAGTAGTCACACTACCTATTGGAAACCTTAATGGCCAACCATTTATTAAAGTAATTCCACCAACCGAACCTGTTAATGATTGTTGACCTGAATAAGCTACTGAAAAGTTTCTTTTTGAAGTTGTATTAAGAAAGTGTCTACCTTCTATTGTCATTTCTGGGTCTGGTGTATCCACTGTTTCGTATACACCCGGAATAAATGTAAGGTATTTATGTTTATCACTAGGAGAGGCTGTTTCAGCCCCAATTTCGTATACTTTTCTCCCAGAAGCGTGATAATAAGAAAGCGGTCGGTCAAGTACAAAAGTCGCTCCATTCCCAATAGTGTTTAAGCCACTTATTCTTTCAATTCGACGAACTTCCATTTCAAACAGGGATGTGGTAGGACCATCATCTGTTGCATCTTCTCCAATACGAATAAAATCCCCAACAGTAAAAACAGCAGTTCCAATGGTTCCTACCTTTAAAGTTCTACTCCCAGCTTCGTGGGCACCATCAACTGCCGCAGTTCCTCCACTGCTTTCAAGAGCTCCTTTGTATTGCTCTGGGTCCGCTCCTTGAGCAGATTCTGCTGCAAAGGTAAGTTGTGCTTGGTCGTTTCTATATATTGCCATGTTTAATTACTCCATATTTTATGTAGCATATTATATTATACTACAAACTAAGTAGTTTCTAATAAAACTGCGTTGTTTTCTAATGTCATAGAAATTGTACCTGTCCACACTCTAGCTTGGTCAGAAACTTCTTCAGTAAAACTTACGAAGGTTTGGCGCTGGAAATTAGTTAAAGAATGCATTCTTGCGTGTGTAATTTTTCTTACTTCACGCATCAAATTAAATAATCTTTGTCTACTAGTCAGTGTATACAATTCTATCTCTATACTATAAGAACGGTCACCATATTTACGATTACCTATTGGGGTCTCGCTCATGGCTGGACTACCCGTTCTTCCTATTAAATGGTCGCCCACATTTAAATCAAAACGAAATGGTTGATTAGCGCCATTTACAGTTGTCAGTGTAGGTTTTGTCACATTAGATGCGTTCCACTGACTGTTTAAATCTGTCATTACTGCATCTATAGGTATTGGCTCATCAGGCATTAAAACACCTCAAAGCCACGTAAACCGTCAAGATTAGCATTTATTTCTGATGTCCAAGAGGTTATTCTGCTGGATATGTCATATCTATCCATACCACTAACCACTGCGCCACCAAAATCAGCGCTTCTTGCTATTTCTGTAGCTGCTAGTTTCTTTGCCATGTCAGTTACCATACCAGATTGTCTGACATCTGTTTGTATGTCCCTACCATATAGATAAGTGATTTTTACAGGCATAGTAAATTCTCCACCACCCCATCTCCATACAGGCGCATTATACGACTGAAATCTTGCGGGTAGTAAGAAGTATCTAGAAAACTGAACTAAGTTTGTATCGGGCACTAAGAAAAAATCTGCTTTTCTGCCTTGACTCTTTGAGTCCCAACTAGCACCATTCCATATTTGTAAATCTAATATTTTGTAAGCATCTGCTCTATCTAGATGTAACCCATTCAAATTAAATTGTTGGTATTCATTATAAGCAATGTTTGGTCTCCAAGATTTTCTAGATTGCATATCTATATAAGACTGCGCTTCCATTATATATTGTTCTACTGTAGATTTACTCGGTACGGTAGAACTTGTAAAGTCAGTACCACTGAGAACGTTTTTAAGTTGCATTAACTCATAAACGTCTTTAGTCGTACAGTAAGCTGCATAAGGTCTCATTTGTATACGCTTAAATGTTGGTGCTGTACTTACACTACTAGGTGAAGATATTCTTACCCAATATAATGTACTACCATCTATTGCTACTGTTGCCCAATCACTAAGTAAGTTGGGTGGAAATGTTTCAGCGCCATCTTTATCAAAAGCATACTGCGCTCCCTCATTATCATCCACATCTAATTGATATCTAGCAGACGCAGGTATAAACTCTGTCCAAGCAGCACCATTATAGTATTCATATTTTAAGGTTCCTAAACTTCCTGCCGCATCAATATCAAAAATAGCCATGTCAAACTTACTGCCATGACCTAAATATAAAAAATGACTTGTTTCGACAAAAGCTCCAAACGAGGTACCTGCAGGCGATTGCGCCTCTAAGGTCATATCTCCGTAATTAGAACCATTATAAGTTAGTACTTTTGTAAATTCGGCTCCAGCAGTGGTCGCCATTTATATCTCCTAGGAGTCTTTATCTCCTGTTTTGCCTTTTATTGCTTCTTTAGCTGCTTCTACAACTTCGTTTGGTACTCCACCCTCATTTATTATTTCAGGCTCATC
>Ga0208299_1001942_pt1 | contig 14597 bp, 16 predicted proteins | sample 15_taG_FD_184089 | JGI IMG/M metagenome (GOLD analysis project Ga0208299, IMG submission 184089) | Marine viral communities from the Subarctic Pacific Ocean - 15_ETSP_OMZ_AT15312 metaG (SPAdes) (version 2) | ecosystem: Environmental > Aquatic > Marine > Oceanic | place: Pacific Ocean | collected...
ATATTCATCTTAATTACATCATTCTTATCATTTATATTCATCGATTCTCCTATTGATATTAAGTCATTGTTGACTATTGGAAATTTAGCGGAAATAGTAATATCAATGCAAGATAAATCTTACGGATACAGTAAGTCCTCCTCATAAAGATAATTACTATATTAGTGCGAACTAACTAATTTGATGAACTAAATTAGTCTTATTTTGATTTTGTGATATACGTACTTTTATTTGCAATTGGGATGCTATCTGGCTGGGTAATCAGCCTAATATCATTTAAAGCTGGGGCCAAAGCCTCTGTTGAAGCTGTAACTGTTTTGACGGTAACTCCCCCAGAATTTGATGAAACAGAAATGGACGCTGAAGAAGGTGCCTATAACTGGGATTCTTACGACGAACATATGGCATATCTAGAGAACTTTGGGCTACAAGGCCAAGAGGAAGAACAAGAAGAGCCGAAGGATGAAGATTTTGAAGAACTCCCCAACTAGCCCCACCCGATTAGATAAGATTATAATATGGTTTATGCTGAAAGTAAATCGAGTTCGCCAGATCGTAGAATTGGGAATATCGGAAGCGTATGATCTCGGATTTGAACGTGGAATGGAAGAAATGGCAAAGACCACTGGCGGTAAAAAATATCAAAAGAAAGTTCAAAAGGTTTTGAAGCAGAAGTACAAGAAGCTTCCTAATTGACCAAAGAGGATTGGATTATTCTATTAATGGCAACCATCCTTGGGATGTCGCAAGGCCCCATAGACGCCTCTTACAACCAAGATACTACTATATACTATAAACACCAATACTACGAATGCCCTACTTACTGTAGCATTGAACACTATCACTTTAAGGAACCCAATGACAGCACTTCAGAAGCAAAACTTACAAAGAGATAAAATAAAAGCTCGTAAGAAAGCTAATCTAGAAGAATATAATCTTAAGCGTGAAGCAAGAAAGAAATTAAGAAAGAAGAAAGCTACAATTCAACGTGGGAAATTAGATAAAAATCTGTACGATTCAGCACCGGTTTCAACTCCTCTGGTAAAAGTAAGCCAATCTTCCAGCGTATCAACACCTCAGAATAACAATTATAGCGATCAAGTAAAAGCTAAGAGAAATAAGATGCTGAGTATCTCTGAGCAGAAATATAATGATACCAAAGGACGTTACAATCAGTGGCTTGATGCGGGTAAAAAACGTAGTGCTGAGAAACGTAAAGAGAATAAGAAAAGAATGCAATCGGGCCCAGTTTATAAGACCCGTTATTAATCGATTAACAGTGACTGTAACATTTTGTTAACTACTAGGAAAATATAGAACTTATGGCTTGGAAAAAAGGAGAGACCGGGAATCCTAACGGACGGCCACGGAAATCTAGACTTGGAAGACCTAAAAAGGGTGAAGGAATCGTTGAAAGGTTCCGGGAAAATCCTTTAGCTGACCGGGTTATTAACAAGATATTTAAGATTGCCGGGACTTTATCTACAGCTGACGAACATAAAGATGCAATGGCTTGTGCCAAAATTATTGCTGATAAGCTAATCCCAACCCTCAAAGCAACGGACTTAAAGGTAGATGCTACCGAGGATTCTGGATTCATTTTAATGCCAGAACAGAAGCCAGCTCCCAAACAGAAATTAAAGATTACAAAGACTGGAACAGACAGTCCGAGGGATTAAGAGTCCCTTGGGTCTTCCTCGACAAAAGTAGTAAAGAATTTAATAATAGACCAAAAGATGGCGTTTATGGACCAAAAAGAAGCAATGACAGTAATTAGATGGATTAACTTAGTAGCTGGTTTAATCACCTTCTACAACTACGCTCATACGGGTAGCATCTTTCTTCTGGCATTGGGATCTTTAAATATGGCTGTATTCGTCTTCAATCGGTAGCTCTTTGAAATAGATGGACAATGTCATTTGGAAGCCACATCCCGGACCTCAGACGCTTGCATTATCAACTGGTGATGTATACGAAACACTGTTTGGTGGCAGTCGTGGTGGTGGCAAGACTGATACTGCTCTGGTCTGGTTACTGCGTGCTACTACTAACCCTCGCTTTCGTGGGCTGGTTATTAGACGTACGGCAGATGATCTCTCGGACTGGGTATCAAGAGCCAAACGGCTGTATGCTTCCGCCAATGCAACGGTATCTGGCAAACCAGCAGTCATCAAGTTCCCCAACGGTGCAGAGATAAGATGCGGTCACCTACGAGATACTGACAGTTACGAGAAGTACCAAGGCCACGAGTACCAACGGATGGTGATAGAAGAGTTAGGTCAGATCCCCAATGAGGAGTCATACCTTAAACTGCTATCGAGCTGTAGGTCCACGGTGAAGGGGCTTGAACCCCAAGTGTTCTGTACGGCAAACCCCGGTGGTAAGGGGCACGCTTGGATTAAGATGAGGTGGAGGATAGGTGAGTTAGAGCCTAACAAGGCCTTCCCGGACCCCATCAGTAAGCGGTATAGGATGTACATACCGGCCAGAGTGTTTGATAACCCAACACTGCTGAAGATGGATCCAGACTACATACACTATCTGGAGTCATTGCCAGAGCCACTACGGTCTGCTTGGTTACACGGTGACTGGGATGTGTTTGCTGGATTGTACTTCACGGAGTATCACCCAGACATCCATATCATCAGTGAGGACAAGGCCCGTGAGCTAGGGTATGGCCACGCTGTGAACAACCGATATACGGGTATTGACTGGGGCTATGCTAATCCATTCTGCTGTTTGTGGAATGAGGTGACCCCCGGTGGTACGGTGTTCTTCTACCGTGAGCTATACGGGACGGAGAGGCATCCGATGGAGTGGGGTGAGTTAATCGCTAACCATTCCCGGAACGAGGGTATAACGATGCACCTCGGTGATCCCAGTATGTGGATACGTAACCCGATGAGCTGGCGTAACCCATCAGCACAGATGCACAGTGACAAGTCTATAGCGGACAGTCTAATGGGAAGTGGTGTAACCGGTTTAGTGCCGGCCAACAATAGTAGGGTGAGCGGATGGCAGAATATGGCCCAGTTGATGCACTTCTCGGAGAAGCAACGACCAAGGCTATACATCATACGAGGTACGTGTCCCAACCTAGAGCGGACCATACCAATGATGCTACGGGATGAGAAGAACCCGGAGGATATCGACACAACACTTGAGGACCACGCACTAGATAGTGCCAGATACTCGTTGACACATATACAGAGTCCGATCTACGAAAAGAAGAAACTGAGCGAACAAGAATTAGAAATACAACGCCTAATAGGTGGTGTGGTGGATGATGGGTTTAACTGGGAGTTTGAGTGATAATTATAGCCCAGCCCAAGAGTGGCAGTAGTGCTCTTGTAGAAACGCTTTTTGATATAACCGGATTTCCTAAATATAAAGGGTATCCAAGCTCTGGGTGGGATGAATCTAGAAGAGTTTTACCGGTATTTGCAAATCCAAATAAAGGGTTAGATGCAACCGGGAATATTAACTTAGGGGAATTGAGCGAGATAGCAGAAGGCCCCTATTGTCAGAAGCTTCACCTATTTCCATCAAGAAGGCATTATAATTTTTTTAAAGAAACAAAGGCAGTGATTCTTCTTAGGGATCCTAAAGAAACAATGGACTCTTATAAAAGGTTCTGCAATTATGACAACAAACCGGTCAGTAGTACCTCCGATTGGGTGAAGATGGGTTATAATGATGTTTTTTATAACTATATCCGCTTGTTTAATTCTATTTGGGAAAATCTTAAAGGGGATAATATCGTCCAAATAAATTATAAGGATTTAGCATTAGATCCAACTACACAAGTGAATCGGGTTTTGGCTCACTACAATATAGCGGAGAAAGACACTGTTGAGCTTAAAAAGGTCAGATTTTCCGGAAAGGGTCCTTATACTCGGTGATGGTCCATCTTATAAAGAGAATAAGCGTCATTGGAGATTATTTAACGGGGATTTGGCCTCGATCCACTACTACCGTGATGACCCGGATATTGTTATTACCGCAGATCCACGTAAGTATGGGGACAAAGAATCAAAGGCAATCGATAAATGCCGGTTAGTAATAGGAATGTCAAACTGGTTTACATCAGTACGAAAAGAGAGGTATATCCCTCACAAGGATTGGGATGTGATAGAGTGGGGTTGGTGTACTGAGGCGAGATGGACATCTGGAGTATTCGCCATTGAATGGGCGGTTAAAGAGGGATACAAGGAAATTTATACCGTGGGAATAGACCTAACAACCGGGAACGGTTATAATCGGAATTTAGAGGACCCACAGACAAATCAAAAGATGAAAATATTTTTAAAAGAATTAGGCACACAAACAGATATCTATAAACTTTCAGAAGATAGTGAGTTGCCATACGAAGTAAGGGATCCATTTAATGCACGATAATTACGATAAAGTAATAGACGGTAGACCTTTGAGTGAGCAGTCTGGTTATTCGCCATCAGCGGATGATCAAGCTTGCCTACAGTCTCTAGACTCAATGTTTGAGGCCTCAAAGAAGGCTAGACAACATAAGATATCACGATGGAGACGGAATGAAGAGTTATATAACGGTGACTTCTTCGCCCCGTTTAAGCTACCAAAGTATAAATCCAGAATAGTAGCTAATACAGTTCACTCAACAGTGGAGACTATATATTCTATTCTTACGGACCGGTTGCCTCGTGTGGATGTTATGCCTAGACGGGAAAATCAAGTAGATTCCGCTAGGGTATCCCAAGAAACCATTGAGAGCGAGATGGATAAGCATAAGGCTTGGAGATCCATCAACCTTATGAAGCGTGACGGTATTATCTACGGCAATGGTTATTTAAAGACCATTTACAACGGAGAGCATACCGAGTATGTAGTGCCAGATGTCTACACGGTATTCTTTGATCCACTGGCTACTTCAGTACAAGATGCTAAGTGCGTAATCTTTGCGACCCCTACGTATTTAGACGATATAAAGAAGAATTTTGAAAATGGGAAGCACGTTAAGGCTGAAGGAAGTCTCGACGAATACCGGTCATTTATAAAGAAAGACGGTAAGTCTGAGAAGTTTGATACTGGAATTGATCATCAGTCACCCAGTGAAAATAAAGCCGAGGCTGGCCAAGATTATGCTGGTGGCCAAGCTTTAGTTAAAGAGGCTTGGTACTGGGAGAATGGAGAGTTAATACTAGCAACGTGGGTCGGTAAGGTCCTTTTACAAAAAGAGGTAGCTCCGTACAAGCAGTTACCCATTGTGACTTTCCAGAATTATCAAGATGCTCACACCATATACGGTAAGGGTGAGCCAGAAATTATAGAATCTTTAGCGGTAGGAACAGCAATCCTCTTATCACAAGGAATTGACAACATCATTTATCACGGCAACCCAGCAATGGTAATGTCTAAGTCCCTCGCTAAAATGCCCGGTAACCGTCCCAGCGACAAGCCGGGCAAAGTTTATTATGTAAATGGTCCTCACGAAAAGATTGATCGTTTACCGGCTGGGAACATATCTAGCTCAACGCTACCAATGGCACAAACTTTAGCACAAATGTCTGATACGGTAAGTGGTGTACACGATATAACTCAAGGGCGAAATCCATCCGGATTAACATCTGGTACAGCTATATCTCAATTACAAGAGGCATCACAAACTATCATACGGACCAAAGAACGTGAAGTGGGGATGGATGCTATTGTGGATATTTATAAGCAAACCTTAGAGATATTGCAATACAACTACGAAAGGCCTATTGAAGTGCGAGCTTTCTCAGAGAGTGGTGCTGGTTATGATTTTAAAGAAATAAATCCGTATGAGATGGATAGTGATATGGATTTTAGATACATCCCCGGCAGTGCAATGCCAGAGTCTCGTGCATCACGAATGGACCAAGCTTTCAATTTATTGCAAGCTGGTTTACTAGATCCAGAGAAGTTCTGGAGATGGACACAAAAAGATATATCTAAAGAAATCTTAAATGAATTACTAGAACAAAAACAAATGCAAAACGAAGGAATGGCAAGAGATATACAGACGATTAATGAGTCTGATAATCCAGATGAAATAATGAACGCCAAATTAAGATTGCGAGAGGGTATGGGTTTTGGTGGACAACCAGAAGAGTAGCCTAGGTAAAAACGGCATCATCACCTTAAGAGGGTGGTGCGAAAATAACGGGTACGATGGTGTCTCAAAAGAGTGCCTGGTATCTGCATCACAATCACCAGATCCTAAATTACGGGAAATGGTGAAAAAAGAAAGATTAAAAGGAATCATCCACAATGAAGAAAAAAGATAGACTTAAGGGAATCGCCAAACAACGCTTTCAATCCTCAGTTGAAGGAGGCGGAGAGCGTATGGGTTACAGTAATACATATTCTAAGTATGGTGATTATAATCCCTCAGATATCCACGAGGGCACGGCAACCTACAGAGGAAGCACCCTTCCAGATAGCTCTATAACAAACAGAAATATGTTTGCCAGATACGTTAGGCGTGGTGGTGGTGGGTCTAATCGCAAGGGGTTTATTTTAGACGGTAAGCTATATAAATTCACGGGTAGTGCTTCAAGTGATGCCCACTCATCGGTTGAAATATAGGCCGTGATAGAGAGAGAAAAAAAATTACGAAAAATTGCCGAACACAAACAATCGTCTGGCAGTGATGCAAATTTATATTCAAAATATGGTGACTATAATCCGTCAGATGTGCACGAAGGTACGGCATCATATGGAGGAAATACATATGCGGATTCGCCTATGACAAATAAAACTCAATATTCTTCTGCTGTTAAGCGTGGTCACCAGAAGGATGCATTTATTTTTCAGAAACAATTATATCAAATTAATAATACTAGTGGCACTAGTTATTCAGAAGTACAAGTTTAATTAACAGACCAACCCGAAAGGAGCGTCTAAATGCCAAATCCATACAATAATGTGGAGATTACCCCGGAAGAGATTACATCTCTTAACGAGGAACCTCAAGAAGAGGTGGGAACACCTAAAGAGGAAGAGACCACAGCGTCTCAAAACGAAGCAACGACTGAAGAGCCCTCGCAAGAGGTAAGTGATACAGAAGTTGAAGATAGTTTTAATGGCCTAGAGATTGATGGCGAAAGGTTTGACCTTGATACTATTAATCAGTGGCGTGAAGACTCCAGCAATAAACAAAGCTGGCAGAAATCTAATACGTCTAAGTCGCAAGAATTATCTAAGTGGAATAAGCTAGTTGAGAAGATCAACACCGATGAAGAGTTTTCTGACTATATGAAAGATTATTTTTATGATAATCCGGAAGAAGTTAAGAAGCTTGGTCTTGACGGTTCGATAGAAGTCGATGACATTCCAACGGATTTAGATCCAGAGGATAATGTTGTTGAGAGTGACTCTCGAATGGATGAGATCCAAGAAAGACTTGATGGATTTGAGGTTGATAAGATGGTTGCGGAGCTGGATCACGAACTCACCGAGTTAGTAGAAAAGAATTCCGAATACTTTCAAAATGAAACTGATGAACTGGATTTCCTTGCCTATGTTGATGACAATAAGGTTGGGGATCTAGAGGTTGGATTTCGTTTATGGAGTTTTGACCAGATGCAAGATCAACTGGACCACTATAAAAAGTTAGATAACAACAAATCTCGTAATGCTGGGAAGGTTATATCTAGAGAGCAAAAAGGTGCGATGGATGAGAAATCAGATACTCCGCTTAAGGGCTGGAAAGATGTAAGTATTAATAACCCAGAGATTGCGAAATACTTTGAATAAATGGAGGAGCTATGTCTCTTAATTACAACTCTCTCTCGAGCTTGACTCGGGATAAATTTATTCCAGTTCTTGTTGATAATATTTTTAATTCTAACGTCCTTGCTTTCAAACTTCTTAAGAATGCTGATAAGTTAGACGGTGGTGTAAAAATTATCACTCCATTGGAATATTCACAACTAAGCGAAGGCTTTGGTGGTGCAACCGGTGACGGCTATATGGGTTTCTATAATGCCAGTTCAGACCAGTTAGTACCAAAGTCTTATGACCCTTTCACATCTGCTGAATGGAACTGGAAACAAGCCTTTAGTGGTTTATACATTACTTCTGATGAGGAAATGAAAAACCAAGGTGACAGCCAAGTCCTTTCATTGATAAAATCCAAGCTTAAGAATGCAGAACGTTCATTGAAAGATCTCTTTGGATCTAAAATGTTCTCAACCGCATCCGTAGGTGCTAATGACATAACATCAATTGCGTATGCAGATGATTCTACTGGTAATGAGTCCGATAACCATATTGTGGCTATAGATCGTTCTTTAGGTGGAGTTGATTCAACAACATACACTTGGTGGGATGCTCAAATGCTTGGATTTTCTGGTGATGAAACTACCGGTGGTTCTTCCCCAACTTGGGATGAACATACCACAACCAACAATGGTGTGGCTAATATCGTTAAGGATATGACTCGAATGTATGGGTCTTGTTCTATCGATAATGATCAAGTTGATTTGATCGTAACAACCCAAGTTTTGTTTGATGCTTATGAATCTTCATTACAAGCCTCAAAGCGTTTTGCTGGTGATTCTACTTTAGCTGACGCTGGATTTCAAACATTGCGATTTAAGGGTGCTACAATTGTGGTTGATTCACATTGTCCAGATGGGCATATGTACTTTTTGAACACCAATTACTTGGATTTCAAAGTTCACGCTAAACGAGACTTCTCTTTTGAAGGTTTCCGTAGACGTGAAGAGTACGATGGTCAGATCGCACGGTTGTTCTGGATGGGAAATCTTGTATGCACTAATGCTCGTATGCAAGGTGTTCTAAAAGGTGGAGCGTCCGCCTACTAGACTGTAGTTAGTAATATAGAAAAGGGGGGCCTTTGAGTGTCCCCCTATTTCTAATAAAGGAAAAATATGACTGGTGCAAATTTTCTCAATAGATTGTCTGAGCGTATAGAAGACCCATCAACAACGGGAAGTGATGGAAATAATTATACTCGCCAGCAACTAATCGACATTTCCAATATATCCCAAGAAACGCTAATAAATTTAATCGATTACAGCTACCTTTCTTCTTTAGAGGAGATCGACCCCGGTATCACTGTTTTGAATGGGGTTTGTGCTTTTAGTGCCAGCCCCGGGATAAAGTCTAATAAAAGAATACTTAAATATAAAGTAGACGGTGGTAAGTGGTGTCAAGAAATCCCTTTAAGTGCAGTTAATAATTTAGATAACTCGTATACGGCAGGGACCTCGGAATACCCTTTTGTCTGGTTCTTTGATGAGACGGCACATTTCTCCCCAACAACAATAACATCTGTCGATATTTATTATATAAAGGACCCTAGTGTAGTCACAGACTCCTCGACAGTTATAGCCTTTCAAGACGAGCTTATAGATCCACTACTTTCTCTAGCTGAAGCTGAATTTTGGAAACAAGACAATAACGCTGGTCGATCTGAATTGGCTATGAAGCGTGCTAGTGATCAAATAAATATTTTAAACCAAAGAGTTAAATGATTGAAATCCCTCTTAGCGTAGGCCTTATCACCCAAGCTGACCCGGAAGAGGTCGGAATAAATGGCTGTACTCAACTTATCAATGCAGAGTTTGATAAAATGGGCCGTATATATAAACGCCCCGGAAGAGGAGCCTCTATTACATCAGCGGAAAGTATAAAACATATTTTTAAGTGGATGAATAGTTGGTCTGGATTTACGGGTGGCGAGGTATGGATTGTTGCCACTACGGACGGTAAATTAATGTATACTGAAGATTTACAGACTTATACTGAGATAGAAGACTTAGGATCGGATTGCGTTGATATACGTCCATTTAACCACGGCTCATTTCTAAGGTGTGCCGGTGGCCTCACAGACCAACCCTTAATAGTACAAGCTATAGATAGAAGTTTCTTTTATATTGATGAGACTACTTCTTTGTTTGCTTATGACGATCTTCACGTTGGACCTCCTCCTACATATCCCGGAACATTTACCGTTGATAGCTCTGATGCAACTAAAACCTTGTTGAATGAAGGTGGCGGTGGAAGGCTCCCTTTCTCTGAAGATGCCAAGTCTTGTTTTTATAAGTTCACTGCTGTATTTGATGGCAATCAAGAACTCCCATTTAAGGATGAATACAAAGCATTCGCAATAGCGGTTCAAGACCCAGTAGCCTCTAATTCAAATGTACAAATTAGATTAAAGTTTGATGAACGAGATTGGGACCCACGCATAACCTCAATTAATATGTATCGAGCAATAACCGATGCAGAGGTTCCAGATGATGCCTTATACCAAAAGATTAATACATTTGAAACTACCCAATCAACTGCAACTGACTGGATAAATGGAATCGGTGAAACTGGTAAACAAGTATTTAGTGGTGGGGATGCAATAGATGGAGATGCAACAACCTCTCATAAATTATATTGGGACACAACTGAAGCCACGTTAATAGCTACGACTGCAACATTGGGTAGTGGTAGCAAGCATACAATTTCAGAGGTTCATCCAAACCATCTTTATATTGCAGATGACTTTGATGGCTCCAATGATTATTGGGGGACCACAAAATACTGGCATATAAGAGACGAAGAAGAACTTGTTGTCAATGGAGACTTTGAATCTGATATAACTGGATGGGATACTGGTGTTGGAGCATATGCTCAATCTAGCACTGAGGCTAAGTCTGGTTCGAGTTCGTGCAAAATCACCCAAATGACTACTAGTTCATATATACAGAGTACCGCTGAGATAGTAGCCGAGGTTGATAAGGAATATATAGTTTCAGCGTGGGCTGATTATAACAAAGTTTCTGGTAGTGCTAGTTATTTACAAATAAGACTTTCTGTATATATGGGTGGGGGATATACTGTGCTTAATACTGTGCAAGTTAATTCCACTGACTCATTCGAACAAATAAATGGAAAGTTTACAGCAACTGGTAATTTTAAAATTAAACTTGCAGTCCACTATATAAGCTCTGGCGGTGTCCATATAAATTCTGTTGTTTATTTAGATGCCATACAATGTAATAAAATAATTCAGTCCGGAAGTGCGGTATATACTGGTGACAATGTATTTGCTTTAGAGAGTTCTGGTGTTGACGTAGGTGCTGGTGTAGACAAGGTTGCAAAAGTTGGAGCTAGCGACCATATTGTTTTAGATAATATTACTGATGTATTTAAGGTTGCTGGGACTCCATTTGAAGACCCAGAGGCATCAATCTCAATCACATCTGCTGGTGACCAGTGGAGTGAAAACGAATATGATTCCCGTATAATTTATTTAGATACCTATGACACGGGCCAACCTAGTGGGGTATATCATCCATTAGCTAGTGTTAGTTCAACTGAGGTTAATTATAAGTATTCTGTAACTACAGATGGTAGAAATTTTGTGGCTGGAATTAAACTTGATCCGAACGGAGCCCAACCCGAAGAACACGACAACTGGATTATATTCTCAGAATTAAATCAATACGATATTCTCCCAATCTCAAACTATATCCAGCTAAGAGATTTACAAGGTGGAGCGATTACTGGCCTTGCATCACTTATGGGTGACTTGGTGGTATTTATGGAGCGTGGCATCTATAGATTGTCCGTTCCATCATCAGACCCAACTGCTTGGTCGCTAAGTGAATCAGAAGAAAATATTGGGTGTGTGTCTGCTGATTCAATTGTAAACTGGGGGGCTGGAGTATTCTTTGCTGGGAAGGATCATATTTATTATTTAGACGCAAACTTTAATGCTACCCCAGTAACCCAATCTATTAAAGCTGACTATCAATCCAACTGGACCTCGGATGTTACACTATATCTTGAGACTAAGAAGAATAGATTAGTTTGTAATTTTAATAGTGGGTCATCCTATACCTATTTCCTTGATCTAAATTCTTTTCCCAAAGAAGTGTGGACACAATTAAATACGGGGAGTATAGAGAGTTGGGGTGACTACGATATAGTTTTTGAGGATGAAGACTTAAATGCGTATTCATACAACAGTGCTGATAAAAAAATTAGACCCCACGATGACGCTTCAGTAGAAGATGTAGGCTTTACACGAGCCACTGGGTGGATTAACGGTAGCGACCTTGGTAAAAGCGTATTAATAAGGCGATTAAATTTTAGATACAACTCCGAGTGCGAGATAAAAGTTGCAATTTATACTGATGGAGACACCTCAACCAAGAGAACTTGGAAAAATGGATCAACAATCCAAACCCTCCCCGTAAACACGAGTGGTGATAAATACATTGAGCTTATTCCGGGGATCCGCTGTAAGTATTTTATGATTAAAATTTATACCTTTGACGTGCCCGATGCTATGGAAATAAATAAAATCGAGGTAGGCTTTGAGTAAGATCGGGGTTAAGCCAAACGATAGGGTGGTAGGCAAAGGTATTATTAGGCTTCAAAAACTTATTGATGACCTAAGAAGAGATTTAGATAACGCTTTAAACAGAATTAAGAAATTGGAGTCCTAAATGGAGATGAGCTGGGATAGACTGGCAGATAGATGCCAATTATTTGTATCTACTCACAAGGGTATGTTGATTGAACTCTTAAAGGAGGCAGAAGAAGAACTGGCGAGGGAGTGCAAGTTGTTTGAAATGACAAAAACTTATTCAACTCCTTTTGATTCTGCATCGGACTATTGTCTTTTACCAGAGGACTTTAATTCAGTTCAACATATTTATTATAATGGGAATCAACTTCAGCCAATAGATGAGTCATCTCTTAATTTAGATGAAAATAACGATTCAAGAAGTGGGACTCCATCTTATTATTATATTAAGCGAAGTCAATATGGTTCTCGGATTATGTTTGATAGGTATCCAACAACTGGAACTATCCGACTTGAGTATATCTCACTTATTCTTTCTACATCTACATCAAAAACATTTATTAATACAGTTCCGGGAACAAACCAAGTTGTGATACCAACCCGTTTAAATGCTGAATTGGATGGACTGGATGGAGTTTGGATAGACCCATCTGCTATTGCCCTTTTTACTGATTTGACATATGTCGAGACTATCGGTTTAGGGGCAAAATATAGTAATACACTTGGGGGGACTATAACTGCCGGTGCATTGGTTGAAGTATATAACTATCGTTCTATCGCCCCAATAATACCATCTCAATATCACAAGGATTTATGCGATTATGCCATTGCAATAGCAAGTGCCCAAGTCAACCCAGATCTTCATAATAAGCACCTATCGATATGGATGAATAATATTGAAAAGGTTAAGAATGAAGATGCGGATAAAGAATTAATATTTACAATGAGGAGTGAAGTATAATGTGGTGGATCCCGGCAGTTGCCCAAGGTATTGGGGCCGTTATGAATTCAAGGAGCCAGCGTAACCAAGCTAGTTCCTTAAATCAATTAAAGAAGCTCACCCCAGAGGAATTGAAATATCAAGAGCGGTTACAAAGTAGAGCGGAAAAAGGTGACCCTAATCTTGGAAAGATGCAAAATAGAATTATTGGCAATGTACGGCAACAAGGTCAGCTTAATCAACAACGAGCTACGGGCCAATCAATTCAGCAAGGACTAGAGAATTCTATTGTAGCACAAGAATTAAGAAGACGTACTGATACTGACACAATGCGTCAAATAGCGGAAGAATCCCGTAGGTTGGCGGAACACAATACTCGATACAAAGAAAATGCCCAAGACAAGCTAGATGGGTACAATATGCAACGTAGCCAATATTTAAGAGATATCTCAATGCAACAGTCTCAAATGAGATCTCAAGCTGACCAGAGTTTAATTGGTGGTCTGGTTGGGGCGGTTGGAACTGGGGCCAGTGCGTGGGATAACCAGTGGACTGAGGTTGAATCTGGGTCTGTGATGTGGAACAAGCGAACTGGAAAATATGAGGTAGCCGACTAATGCCAGAATTTGATTCATTAAAAGAAGCTCAAGATTATTTAAAAAAGAAAAAAGCAACGAAGCTCGCTGAAAAAGAGATAGCAGAAAAGCCTTATACTGTTGAGTGGGAGGGTGAAACATTAAGATTCAAAAGTAAGTTTAAGGCTAATGAGTTTATAGAAAAGAACTCACCTAAACCCCCAAAAACCTCTGCAAAAACAGATACTCAAATTGGGGACATTAGATCCGGTGGAAGTAGATTTGAGGGGCATAAAGCTACGTATGGGTATGAGAACGCAGACACTCAAGAAAAAAGCTACGAAGCTGAAGTCCCGTGGGCCGAGTCTAAGTATTATTTAGCCACAGTCAATAAGCTAAGAAGCTCTGGGTTTGACTTAATTAAAGATGAAAATGGGGTTGTGGTTGATGTTAGTGTCCCGAAAGAATTTTCATTTGACGAGAAAAAGGCCCAACTAAAAGGGTTAAAAGCCCGTCGCAGACAAGTCAATAATCTTGAGAGAAAAAAACTTAAAGACCTAACTGCCATTTCCAAGACCGATGACAGTGGCAACATTATTGGCCCTAAGAGGAAAATTAGTGAAGATGAGTGGAATAGAATCGCTAATGAGTATGAAGAAACCGCATCTACATTGGAGATGTTGGACCGCAGTATTACAACATACCAAGACAAGATTTCCAAAGGGGCCGATTGGTCGGGGGCAAGTGG
>Ga0208299_1001943_pt1 | contig 14593 bp, 20 predicted proteins | sample 15_taG_FD_184089 | JGI IMG/M metagenome (GOLD analysis project Ga0208299, IMG submission 184089) | Marine viral communities from the Subarctic Pacific Ocean - 15_ETSP_OMZ_AT15312 metaG (SPAdes) (version 2) | ecosystem: Environmental > Aquatic > Marine > Oceanic | place: Pacific Ocean | collected...
CCATCGAAGACCACGGGCTGGTGGTTGAGTGGGACGGCACGATGGCATCAAGGATCAAGGTGATGATCAGTGAGTAGACCGCTGACCGTCAAGGACCACGAAGGACACTGGTGGGTGGACCGTCACGACGGTGACCGACCCGTATGCCGCGACTGCGGAGCCAACCCGGGGGACCACCCCGTGTGCGAGCCAGCAGAGCGCGCAATAGAACGCTTAAAGGTTAAGCGTGTACAAAAAAGCAAGGCTGTTGTCGAATCAGACTTCGACCTTGACGACATGGCGAAAGCCACAGGAAACGGAGAAGCATAGTTATGGTTTATTCAAGCCCAAATGGGACCATTCAGGGTATCAACCAGACTGAGATAGCGGAGCGTCACGGTGTCACACCGTCCTGCATCTCCTACTACATCAAGACATGGACAGAGGACACTGACCATCCCTTCCCGAAGGCGACGTGCAAGGTCCAGCAGTGGATCACCCGCAACGACGGCAGCGAACAGTGGGGACGGTCATTCCTGAACTATGACCCGTGGGAGGTTACCGTTTGGTTCAGCAGGTTGGACGAGGCGTCGTCCCGGCGCAGGTCCGAAGCCCAGCGGAACGCCACCCGGCGTACCGTCGGTGTACCCATCGTCGCCCAGACCGTCACGCCCCCGGCGTTGGAGGAACTGGCCCGACGGGTCACCAAGTTGGAAGAGACGGTGATCTTCTAATGATGGCACCTGAAACGCCCATCCGTGATGTCGTTGCCCTGTTGGAGCAGGCCGTCGAAGATAGGGATGAAGGCGACGGCTCCGTGTCGTTGCTGCAGAATGCACTGGCGGCCATCTCTGAACTAATGATGGCCCACGACGGCTACCCCGGCTATAGCACGCTGGATAACGTAATGGACTCGTTCCAGTTCAAGTGGGCGTCCGCTTCACTGCACTGTGCAGACCCGGGAGATTATAGTCCCGCTTTGCACAGGGTAGTGGAGAACCTAAGCGCAGCGTATACTGCGTGATCAACCATGTTTGTACGTTGTACAAACCCAAGTAGAAACGGATAGGAAATGAACATACGAAACGAGTTTGATAGGCACGACAGTGACTTCTTACTTGAGAAGAATCAGGTAACGTCGGGTGACACGGCGCACGAAGTGATGCGAGAAGCAAACGCTTTGTTCCCTGTCTCCTACCCGGCGGCGTGCTGGCAGAGTCCTAACGGCCTCGCAGGGTACAGCAACTACGGCGGCGAGTACGTCGCTGCCGTGGTGCCCCGTGTTACCAGCGGTGCGTACAAGGGGAAGCCGATGCACAAGTATGTGCTGAGGACCGACACCAATCAGGAACTGGGGCTGCACTCGTGCAAGTACCCGGAGACAGACGGTTACAACCCCATCGCTGACATGGCGGAGGAACTGTTCCCCAACAGTGCCACCACATGCACAGTGTTCGGTGCAGGTGAGCGTGTTGCGTTGACGCAGAAACTCACGGAGCCAGTGGATCTAGGCGGTGGCGATGTCATCCAGCCTCAGATTTGCTGGATCAGTTCCCTGAACGGGACTTGGCGCACCGCCGTGTACGATCTGACGGAGCGGTTGTTCTGTCAGAACCAGTTGGTGGGACAGAGGCCGTTGATATCGGTGAAGCACACCAAGAACCACGACGACCTGCTGTCCATGCGGGTCACTATCCTGCAAGGTGCCCGGGACAGGACGGAGACGTTGGCGAACATGGCGAAGGTCATGGTCAGTCAGGAGTTCACCGACATCCAGTTCATGGCACTCGTCAACGAGTTGGCGCCATGGAAGGAAGAGATGTCTCAGCGAGCGAAGAACATCAACGAGACAAATCGCTACGCCTTCCGGCAGCGTTGGGTGAACGAGAAGGAAGAGTGGGGTGCTGGCAACATGTGGCTGGCGTTCAACGCCATTCAGGGTGCCGAACAGCACCTCATCAATGGCGCCAGTCGGGGCCGCTACTCCAAGGACAAGGCTTACGAGAAAGCCTTGGACGGCAAGACCCCTCTGGCTACAGAGGCAATGCGCCTGCTGATGCAGGTTCCGTTGCAGCATGGGTAGGAAGCCACGCAAAAAACAATTCACACACGGGCGCAATGCGTACAAGCGCAGTCTGTGCCGTTGCGACATTTGCCGTGAGGCAAACAGGGAACACGAACGTAAGGTTCGTCAACGGGTACAACTGCCGAAGATGCCATTGCTGCACGACACGATGACCCTGTCAGAGTTCAAGAAGTACAGGGGCTATGACACCGATGAAGGGAGGTGATTAATATGGCGAAGGTTCTTACGAACTTTCCTGCGCGGATCCGCACAGAGCAGTATCCGTGGCGTGATTGGTTCGATGGGATTCCCCGTCTGCTGGAGAAGGGCGTCGACTATGATGTCGCAACGTCTTCGTTCCGGGCGTCGGCCCATCAAGCCGCCAAGCGTTACGGCATCAAGGTCCGCATGACAATGCAGGCCGGGGGACTGGCGATCCAGTCCTACAAGCCGACTGACGGCTAACATGGGATCGTGGTGGCCGGGGACCCTCTCCCCCCGGCCACCACACCCCCACTCTGTACACTGTACAAACAGAACGGAAAAACTTTGAGCGAAGAACGGACAATAGAAGAGAGAATCTCCCGCCTAGAAACCGAAGTATTCGTGGGTGAAACGGGCGTAGGAAAAGCAGTAGTTGGGCTGTATGAACTGACCCATCGACTCCTGCAATTGATCGGAGATCACGCCCACGATTCGTCCTTTAGGGACAGTAAACTCATGCACGAAATCGGCCAATTGTACTCCGCTCTGATGGGCGACAACGCCGACGAGGACAGCGCAGACAACGTGGTTGTGCTGCACCCGGACGGCCCGGATCCGACATGACTGTACCCCCCATGCCATGCCATGTACCTATGAAACCCCGCTGGGGTTTCCATGCCATGCACGAGCCATGCCATGAGGGCTGCTAAGATGGCAGATGTGACCAGCGACCGCATCGTCCTCCGCCAATCTTGGCTGGGGTCCCTAGCCATGTGCCCCGAACGGGCACGCCAAGACATGCTTGGGATCTCCGCCAACACCGAATCAACCTCCACCGTACTGGGGTCGTCGGTCCATTACGGGATTGAGCAGTGCCTCAACGAGAAGATGCAGACGGGGACACCCTTGTCGTTGAACGACACCATCGGTGCGTCGATGGAATACTGGGACGACAACAAGAACAACATCGTTCGTTGGAACCATAAAAAGGGTGAGCCGGAGAAGATTATTAAACTCAACTCGTCGGCGTGGTGGGAAGATGTTATGCCGGATGTACACCCCATCGCTGTTGAGTGGAAGTTTGAACTGCCGCTCGTTGTGGATCACAAGCCGGAAATCTGGTTGCAGGGAACCATTGATTGTGTCCAAGAATTTCCCCGGCCCATTGTTGATTGGAAGAACCCGGGCCGTAAGCCGTCGGACGAGTGGGAGAAGAAGCGTTGGTCGGTACAGGCTGCGGCCTACACTTGGGCCGTAGCGTCGCAGGCTGACAACGGATTGACGGAGCCGTTGCAGTTTGAGTTCGTGCATCTAGTAAAGGGTGCCGTCCATCGCACCCTAGTTGATTTTGGACCTGCCGAGTGGGCCAGTCTGGTCGCATTGGCCCGCTCCGCAGGCACCCTCATTTCCGCAGACCTGCCAGTATGGCCGTTGAACATGACGGGCTGGCACTGTGCCCCCAAATGGTGTGGGGCATGGGCTACATGCAGAGGTAGGTTTGCGGGACCAGATCCATGGAACCAACTATAGAAAGGTAGACCCATGGCAGCAGCAACAAAGAAAACAGAGAACACCTTTACGGTGTTTCGCAGGCAGGTCATCCAGACGGGTGACTACGAACCAGCGGAAGCATCCTGTTCCGTTACCATCACCGTCGACGACGAGATGTCGCAAGACGCTATTGCTGAGCAGATTGCCGAATGGGGCAGCACGCTTGAGATGGCGAACTACGAGGCGCTAGGTATCGGCTACGAGATCACCGAACAGGGTGTCCGGAGGTTGCAGAAAAGCGTTTCCGGGAACACGGCGGCTCCTGCCGTGGCGGCGCCAGCCGCCGGGAATAAGCCCCGTAGTGCGCCCGTTGTCGGAGGCGGTGCGATGGCGGACTTCTGGACTGACCTGATGAACAACCAGTCGAACTGGTGGCCACCCAACTGGGAGAAGAAGTTGGACCCCGCCGCCGCCTTCAACAAGAAGGGTCCCGACTACAAGCGCCGCGGTGACGGCAAGGGCATCTGGTTGACGAAGCCCGACGGTTCATCACAGGTGCCCGACTGGTTTGTGTGCCCGTTCACAGGCAAAACCGCTGACGAACTGGCCTCCATTGGGGCGCAGATCCGCGGCTAGTCTTTGTACACTGTACATAAGTCGTGGACGTTCTAACCCCCGAACAGGTAGCCGACCGTCTCGCCGCAGTCCACGGCGGTGGGGCGGTCGGTTCCCCTTCGGATAAGAAAGCACCGCGCCGCTGGTCAGCGACCACGGCAGTCGTGGACAACCTCGTCGGGTTCATCCGCAACCCGGCTGAACGCTGGTATCTGGGCTTCCCAGAGATAGACCTCGCCACCCGCGGCATCGGCAAAGGCGAAGTGCTGCTGGTGGTAGGGCGCAGCCACACTGGCAAATCGCAGGTGCTGCTGAATGGCATAGTCACCAACCTGATCAACGACCCGTCGGCCCATGTCGTGATATTCGCCATGGACGAACCGCGGGAACTGGTCGTGATGAAACTGTTCTGCCTGCTCCAAGGCAAGTCTTCCACGGAGGTGGAGGAAGCGATCAAGTCTGGCGACAAGGCAGTCCTGACGGAACTGAAGGAGGCAGCCTCCAACGAACTGTCCCGTGTCGCCGTAGTGGACGACTCGCTGTCGCTGGAAGCCATGACGGAAGTCATGGAAGAGGCACGCCAATGGTGGGGATGCAACCCGTCGTTCTGCATGATGGACTACTTGGAGTTGCTTCCCGGCGGCGACGCTGACGCTACGGGTGTGACCTCCAAGGCGCAGGCTGTGAAACGGTGGGCGAAGGCGCAGCGTGTACCCATCGGGCTGGTGCATCAGGCAGGCCGGGGGGCAGGACAGCCCGGGCAACCAGCCGGGATCCACGCTGGACGGTACGGAGGTGAACAGGAAGCGATCTTTGTGGTGGAGGTCTACCGTAAACGTGACCGTTACGACCTGTCCGACTGGGAGAAAACCTACCACACCAACAGCGTGAACCTGAATCTGTGTAAGAACAAACGCACAGCGCGGCTGCTGGATCAAACGTACTATTTGGATCCCGAATGCGGGCACGTTCACCCGTACTGGGAAGAACTGGTGCCAGACAATGGATGACATCGACTCCCAAGTCGTATTCGAGTTTGCGTTGCTGTTCCGTGGCGGCAAGGTAGCCATCGATGACCCCGCCGATTCCAAGGGTTTCCGTCCGTGGCAGACCGACAGCGGCGGCTTCGTTGCCGCCGACGGCAAAGACTTCATAGGGGTAGTCGAAGATCACCTGCTGAGGGAACCACAGATCGGCGTGTACCCCCTCTTCCACCAAGGCGACGGGTTCAAGGTGTACTGGGGGTGTGTCGACTGGGACTCCGGGTTGCAAGAGTCGTTCGTCCACGCCCGCAACGTCCACGAGGTGCTGCGCCAAGTGGGGGTCACGTCCCATGTGGAACGCTCGCGTTCCAAGGGCTACCACCTGTGGGTGTTCTTCACGAAGGAGATGCCAGCGCCAGAGGTGCGGACGGGGTTGATCGCAGCATGCGATGTGGTTGGGGCACCCACCAAGGAAGTGAATCCTAAACAGGTTGAACTGTCGGATCGTGGGTGGGGCAACGGGGTGCGTCTGCCTTACGGGAAGAACCGTCCGAAGGGCGGTTACAACGAGATGACGAACCCGGATGCCACGTTCAGCATGATCCCTGTGCATTCGTTCACGAAGAAAGCGATGGAAAATCTGGTCACCCCAGAGGCATGGGAGGCCGTCACAGCCCTGTACAGCCCCCCTGAGGCTCTCCCAGAGGAAGAGCGCATGCCGCAGGGCGCCGCTTACGGCGTGACCTTGAGGGGGCTGTCAGGGGCTATTAGAAAGAACGGTCCTCGCCGCACTGTCGACAAGCCACACGGCGACAGATCCGCCACCCTGTTTTCTTTGGCATGTGCCATGATCAGAGAGGGGCACGATCTGTCGGTTGTCGCCGGGGAACTGGAACTGGCAGACAAAGAGTGGGGCGGCAAGTATGCGCGGCGCCCCGATGGGCGCCAGCGGCTGTGGAAGATGGTGTTGGATGCTAAGAGACTGGCATGGGAACCGAAAGGCACCTCGTGAAGACGTACAGCGTGGTTATCGAACGTCGCCCCAAGGTGAAGGCGCGCCCGCGCCACACCAAGAAGGGGCATGTGTTCACCCCGAAGGAGACGCTGATAGAGGAAGACTATGTGGCCGAGGCGTGGCGGCAACAGGTCGGTGAACAAATCGAAGGACCCGTCGAAGTGTTTGTGGCGTACAGTCCCACATGCACGCTGCTGACCGTGGTAGAGTCTCCGCATGATGCCAAGACGTTGCGTGGAGACTTAGACAACTATATAAAACTCACATTAGATGCACTAAATAAAGTAGCATGGGCAGACGACATCCAAGTAGTTCGCATATCGGCGGTGAAGGTAGATGAGCGGAAAGACTGACGACACCAAGTACCAGAACTTCGCCGCCAAGTCGTGGCAGACACGCTTCGACAAGATGGGCGACGACTCCGAAGCAGCGTTTGAACGCAACAGCGGAGAATGGATCAGATACGGGCTGAACCGTCCACCATTCCCCGTCAGCAGACTACCCCTAGGAGTGCGGTACACCCCCGACTACATCTGGGCAGGCAACTACTTCGTAGAAGTACAAGGCTGCTCCCCCCGCAAAGGGGTCAAACTCAAGTGCGAAAAATATGTGACCATCGAAACAATCTGGCACCCCCTGTTGCCCGTCCTGTATTTCTTCTGGGACTCAACCCGTGAACTACACACGATAGCCACGCAAGAAAAACTGCGTCAACTAATTAAAAGCGACCAAGCAACCATCGGAACCTTCAAAGACCCGGGCGGCGAGAAGCCGTTCTGGCAGTTGAAGACAAACATGTTTGATTGGACGCCCGATGGGGACGCAACGAGAATTTCCGATTGACCCCGGCTGGCTCAGCGGAGACAGCGGCGACGAAGAAGAAAGCAACTGGCTGAACCGCGCCCTCTACAACGCCCTACCCGCCGACGTACGTTACGACACCGACATCGAACGGATGCAAACCGAACGCCCCGACGGCATCCACACCAGCAGCACCCCCACCCTAGAAGAAACATTAGAAGTCAAAGAAGTGCTGGGCGCAGCCATCGAAGCATTAGAACCCGAAGAACGGTGGATAGCCGAACGGCTACTCATCGAACGCCTCTCGCTACGCAAAGCCGGAGCCGTACTAGGATGCCCCAAAACCACACTGGCGCGCAGACGAGACACCATCCGCGGCAAAATAATCAAAGCCGTAGCAGATCACCCTGCTATCACCGAATGGTTAGGGCAAACGGAACAATCTTTAATCCTCTACAGCGAGACACTGGCGGACCATTCCCATTAGGGAAGTAACCCACACACCGAAAGCGGCCTGCGCCTCATCGACCCCGTCCATGGCCGCGTAGAACGCAGCCAACAGACACTCCGCCTCCTGCTCGCTGAACACCAACAGCAAACCAAGGATCCCATCCGCCGACCACTTGGCATGCGTACCGTCCGTAGTGTCGAACAGATGCGCCGTTTCCTCCAACTCCGTGAGGATCTCCCGCTCAACCTCAGCGCCCTGAGTTGCTATAAACTCAGTCCACCTCGCATCCAGTTCAGCGGCATCCACAGTTACGACCCTACACGGTCCCGGGCGTAAGTCTTAACCACCGACAACGCCGCAGCGATCCCGGCAATGATCGCCGTCCTAGCGGACGCCAGATCAGACACCACGAACACTGCCAAAAACGCTTGGGCAAACGTCCACGCTGCCCGCTCAAACATGTTACTCACTTCTTCTTCCCCTTGTTAGATCGGCGCGCAACATCATGCGCGATAGCAGCAGCCTGATCTCGCTGATACCCCTCCGAAATCAGACGCCCTATGTTGGTGGAAATCGTAGCCTGATCACGACCCCGCTTCATAGGCATATCAATACCTTGGGCGAGGCCGCTTCTTCTTGCCAACCACCGTCAATCCCACAGGGTCTTGCGTGCGCCAGCCTTCGACTGTCCCGCAGGCGGCCGAAAGATCGTCCCCGCCTGCACGCTAGTGACCAACACCTGATCGGCCTTCACCTTCTTCGGAGTTGAACCATCCCTCATAGTGTCCTACTTCCCAAAGGGACGGCCACCATGAGCGGCATTCCCCAGATTGGTTGAACGCAGATACGCCGCAGCCTTCTTAGCCTTCTGCGACATATCCCACATGTTGAACGAAGACGTAGAATCGTACGGCTGGTCGTCCTGCGACCCGAACGTCTCCTGAAACGTGGGGCCGTAACCCTTACCCTTGGGCATAATGTTTCCTCACTGTAAGAACAGGGCAGAAAACGTGTGAACGTCCACCACCCCTGTTGCCTTCAGAAATCCCTGCGACCTCTGAAACTCCTTCACCGCCTTAGCGGTCTTCCGACCAAACACACCATCGGCATGCCCCGGCTTAAACCCCCGGGCCGTCAAACGGGCCTGCACCAACCGCACAGCATCACCACGACGCCGACGCGGCCACCGCCCCAAAGGCGACACCGTTATCTGCTCCCTCAAATCACGGAAATAGGCGACAATCCCAGCCCAATCCGCATCCGACTGAGACGCATCCACCGTCATCCCAGCCTCAACCCAATCCCCCAACCAGCCCCCCGGACAAGTCGTAGACCCCTTACGCCTATGCGTAGACAACCACAAATGATCCCCAAACCGCTGCGACGCAGCATTGGTTACAATCTGGAACGACTCAAGAACCTTCGCTCTAGGCTTCGCATCGCCGTGGCCCGTGTAACAGACCGAGATGGACTTGGAGTTCCACCCTTTGGTGGCACCTCCACGCGCTTCCCATCCCCGACCCTCATACACCGTCCCCGTCTCATCGATCAAAAAGTTGTACGCAATACCATCCCAACCCTTACGCAGATGGTGGCCCTCAAAGGCCACCACCGCAGCAGTACCCCTAGGGCCGTTCTCCACAGCCGAATGGTGAACCACCACACCCTTCACACGGCCCGGACGCAACGACGTAAACCTGCCGTTACGGGTCGCAGGAGGCTGCGCCCCCCACTCGTGGCGCGAAACGAACTGCATACTAGAAAGCCCTCGCTGTCCCGGCATCAATGTACACTGTACAAACCTACCTTCGCGGCCGTTCCAAATCCTGACGATCCCCCATCGTCATCTCCCGCTCCACCCTGCGGCGTATACGCTCATTGCGCTGCTCCCGCGAAGTGTTCAACCTGAGACTCACACCACCAAACATCGACATCACCGACTGGATCCAACGAGACTGCGTCCTCTCATCCTCCGGAACGATCCGACGCAACCGCCCAATGAACGGCATCATGTTGTCCAACACCGCCAAACGGTTGTCGTACATCATCCACTCGCCCTTACTGTTCTTCTTCGCCCACCCCAAAGCCTTCGCAGCCTGCATCAACCCCGGAATCATCCTCGTAGCCGCAGGCACAGGCACATACTCTTCCCTGAAAGGAATCCCCTCAAAGACCCGCTTCCCCGCCCAATACTCAATCGGAGTCTTCAAGAACGGTGTCGTAGACGAGAACATCTGCTCCATCACCTTGCCGTAACCACGCTGCGTCGGATCAAACCTGAACAAATCCTGCAACGGAAAATCAGGCTGCGAATAAGCCTGCGCTCCGCCGATACTGAACGGCAACTGCAAACCGAAACCCTCCATAAAGTAGTCGGGGACTGTACCCTCACGCTCTTCACCCAACTCTATGTTGCGACGCAACGACATCAGACGGTTAAACTTGCCCGGGCTGTTCGCCAAGAAACTCACCTGCAACGGCAGATTGTTCCTCGTCCAAGTGTAGAACGGGAACACCCTCTTACCGAACCTGCGCTCCGCCTCCGACAAACCACCATAGTTGAAGTGCAGTTTGTACGTCATCTCCAAAGCGTCATCCACCGAACCGCCCACCCGACGCACATACAAGCCTGTGCCCAAACGCATCGCTTCCTCAGCGAACGTGTTCGCGTGACGAACCCCGGCGAACATGAAGAACCCGGCATCCATCGGATTCATCCGAATCCTCCCCGAATACTTTGAGTTCTCCTTGGAACCCCACACCCAATCCATGCGGCTGGTACGCCCAAGGTTCACATCGACAACGGATGCGGCCTGACCGCCCCCGTGGACACCCAACTGCACCAACTCCAACGCATTCGCATACTCCACGTTGCCCGGATTGTCAGCAACCAACTTCCTGAGTCCGGCAGCCAAATCCCCGTCGCCTGCCTTGTACGCCTTGTTGAGCAGCCGGAACGTGCGCGGAACTTCCGTTATCGGGATGTCCGCAAACCACATGTTCGTCATCCCGCCGAAAAGGTTACGAGCCACAAACCCCGGCGTCGCCACCATCTGTGCCTTCAACCAGTTGTGCGCCTTGTCGTACGCTTTCAAGAAGTTGCCCACTTCGACACGGTCATCCATCTTCTGGGCAGCCAACATGGCGTAAGTAAACTCGTCGGCAAACTCCTGATTGCCAGCGATCAGCCACTCGTCCATCGCCCCGCTGCCCCACATCTGCTTGCCGCCAGCGTTAAACAGATCCTGCAACTGGACAGCGGTCACACCAGACAGGTCGACCTGCCCGCCGAAACTGTTCAGGTTGAACGGCTTGCCGTTAGACGGCCCCAACATGTTGCCGATCTTGTTAGCAAGATCGTTGCGCTGTTGCTCTGCGAGCAGAATCTGCTGCTCCATAGCGTCCCGTTGAAGTTGGATCTTCTGAACCAACAGTTCCTTTTTGGCAAGCGTTACCCGTCGCGCATCCAAACGTCCCTGAGACGCAGCACGACGTGCCGGGTCGGATGCAGTAGCGATTTGACTTTCCAAGCGAGCGATCTCATCAGCCGTAGCGTCAATGGCGTCGTCAAACGCACCGTACAAACGCTCCTCAGCCATGAACGTCGCCTGATTGACTTTGCCCGCACGCAGGTTGTCGTACTGTTGAACGAGGTAACCCCATTCGATCAACTCGCCGCGCTGAAACGCACCGTTGGGTACACCCCAGTTGTCCAGTATCGACTGGATGGCGTCCCAGTATTCGTTGGAACGAATCCCCACACCCGTATCCAACGCATTGCGGATAACGTCAGCGACCTGCTGCGGGATGGGTGCTGTGAACGCTGAGCCGCCGACTGCTTCGGCGGCGGGGTTGTAAACTCTGTCCCCGACGCGTACCAGAGCGTACTCGCTGAGAAGTTCCCGCATCCCCGGGTCGGATGGATAAAGGTCTATGTTGGCCCGCAACGGCGACGTGTCGGGGTCCAACAGCGACAACAGGTAGTTGTCATCATCTGACCAAGTCCCAAGCCGTCGGGCTTCGGCGCGGTATTCCGCTATGGCTACTTTCCAAGTAGCGTCATTTACCTGAAAAGCCCCTATTCCGCCGGGTTGGAGCGCAGTCCCGCCGCCCGGGAGCGTGGCATCAGATCCTATCATTTGCAAGAACCTGTCGCCGGGTGTGTAGTCCCCGGGAAGCCCAGCCGACCTGTTCCATGCGTCCCAGAAATCGTCAAGGACATCCACCCCCGCAGCATCGGCTGCGTACGCTATACGCGCAATGACATCATCGATACGGGTCAACAAATCGTCGTAAACATCGTTTGGGCTGTGGGAGCCTTCTATCCCGACGGCGAACCTTCGCAACCTCCCCGCATTCGACGGGCTACCCGCCACCTCTATAACGTCGGCGTCAGCCAACGCGCCCGAAGGTCGACCCGATATCTGGTCTTCCAACGTGATCTGCAAATCTTCTAACCGCCTACGCATCTCCGGCAAAGGGACACGAGGCGGCAACCCGGGCGGATCCCCCACGGCAGAGGGAATAGGGAAAGGCTCTTGTCCCAAAAACGGCATGTACCGTTGCAAACCTTCAGTACCCCAAATCTGCTCCGCCGTCCTGTACAACCCGACCCGCCGGGTCGCTGAATTTGCCACCAACGTATCGAGAGTTAAACCCGAAGTTTCACTTCTCAAGTTGGTGGGAAGAAGATTGGACAAATAGTTGACGTTCAGAATGTTTTCCAAGTCGCTAAGTTCCGTCAACAAATCGAGTTGAGCAGCCACAGTGTCGCCCACCGATGTGCCCAAAGGTGTCGGACCCACCCTCATGCCGCCTTCGTTTCCAAACCCGAGTGTCTGCGGGACAGCCATCCCTCCGGATCTTTTAAAGATCCTCCCCTGATTGCCCCTTTCTTGTCCCGGCACCGTCGGAACCCTGCTGGCCTGCCCGCCGCGCCTAGACTGGGTTTCAAGAATGTCCGCGGCCCGGACTGCGCCGCCGGAACCCAAGTTTCCGTCGGCTGTGGAGGCTATCTTCAACCCGTAATACGATCCCACATCCATCGGTCGGTTGCCGGAACGGATAAGCCCAGACATGGCGTAAAAGAACTGCCGATTGAAATCACTTTCAAATTCATCCACCATGGCTGGGATAACCTCACCCCAACCTTGCAGAGTATCTCCGAGAGCGGCCCCTGTAGTTATAATTTCTTCGATGGCGTCCCTGATGGGACCATCAGGCGGCAACACCAGATCGCCGTTGGCGATCAGAGTATCCATCTGTGCACCTGCGGCGTTCGGTTGTTGTTCAAGCAGGTCTTTAGCAGCCCGGATAAACGCTTTAGATTCGGCGTGTAACCCGGGGGTCTTCCAGATGGTTTGCATCTCGCCGTTGGCATCAGGCAAACGCCACGCTTGAAACGGTGCGTACAGTCCGTTCTCCCCCCCGCCCACACCGCGGACCCCCGGCCCAATCGATCTCCCGAAGATGAACGAGTCCACCATGTTTTCCCGATTCACCCCCCCAGTCACTATTGATCCTGCATCGACGGGGACTTGCAGCCTGTCTGCCTCATACAAAACCATAGAATCCATGTACGCTCCGAAGTAGCGCCGTGCTTTATCGTGCATCTCGTTGGTAATTTGGATAGCGCCAGAGTTGTAACCGTATGATGGGATCATGGTATGGACGTTGACAGAAGACCGCCGCGAGTGGGAGTTGAATATCATAAAGGACACGTCGAAGCCGTCGTCCTCGTCAAAGCCTGCGCCAAAACTTACGATACGCTCAAAACTCAAATCGTTGCGTACGTCGTCAATGCTTCTTCCCGTCACATCGGCAATCGCTTCAGCAACGTCTGCGTGCAACTCTTGGAAAGTTCTTATACTGGTAATGAATTTTCTGGCGCGCTCTTTCCCCGCTTGGGTGCCCCCCATCGCATCCATGATCACACTTTCAGTTGACCGCATCGGACCCCCCGGCGCTGCGGGAGGTATCCGCATTTCATCCACAGGGTGCCTCATTTGTTCGTCACTGAAATGATGCAACCTGCTGCTATTGCCGCCAGCGAAACCCATATCGCTAAACTCTGCGTTGACTTGGTTGAATAAAGCCTGCTTATCGATGTTCTGTGTTCCACCAGACAACGTCGTTGCACGACGCAAAGCCTCAGCGGCAACAACCGTCTGATCGTGCAGCATCGCAGAATCCGACAGAGACGCAGCAAACGGAATCAAATCAGTCTCCAAGAAATTCAGACTGGCTTGAATGTCAGCGTCCAAAGCCTGTAGCCCCGCAAGAAACGTTGCCTCATCCACCGCCCCCGTAGTCGCATCCACGGGGCGTACCACCAGCCCCGTAGGACCAGTTGTAGAGCCAATATTTCGGATGTCCTCGCTCAACTTGGCGAACTTCTGCACCCCTTCGCTCAGCAGGCGGGCACGAACCATCACCGAATCCAAATCTTCCAGAATGGGTGCCAACTCGCGGATGGCATCTATCGCAAACGCCACAGGATTAGCACCAGGCGGTGCGGCAACCAGATCCTCAAACGGAATATCATCCACCACGGGGTCAAGTGGAAGAATGCGGATCTCGCTTCCGTCAGCCTGTCTTATCACACGGGTGGCGGGTGTAGCACGCCCCGGCACACGCGGTGTCGTAGCCACCCGCCTGTACCCCAAAATGTCCTGCAAATCGTTGACAATGTCGGTTACCTCGTTAACCAGAAGTTGCGACTCAACGCGCCCCTCACCCAACAAGCGATTCAACTCATCCACACGGGCCTGCGCTTCAGGAACACTGCCCCCGTGGCGGGCCACCCACGCCTCAAGATTCTCAATCGTCTGCGCCCGCGCACTCGCCCCCACAGCCGTAATCGCATCAACAACAGCCTGAGCAGCAGCCTCATCATCCGTCAACTGCCGCAACACCTCGTTACCATCAGCGACAGCCTGCTCCAAATCAGCCAACTCGCGGGCATACCCCCTATAGGTATCAGCGTTATA
>Ga0208299_1001946_pt1 | contig 14575 bp, 18 predicted proteins | sample 15_taG_FD_184089 | JGI IMG/M metagenome (GOLD analysis project Ga0208299, IMG submission 184089) | Marine viral communities from the Subarctic Pacific Ocean - 15_ETSP_OMZ_AT15312 metaG (SPAdes) (version 2) | ecosystem: Environmental > Aquatic > Marine > Oceanic | place: Pacific Ocean | collected...
TACAGGTTTTGCCGCATCTGATGTATTATCTACACTTCCGAGTCCAACGTGACCTTTACTAACACCTGCTACAGTTCCCGTGAATGTAGGACCTGAAAACATAGTTGCTTTTGATTCGTTAGTTACATTACCGAGACCGACATTAGAGGCAGTAGTACCTGCTTGAATGGTAGCCGCACTCTGGTTATCAACATTTGAGAGTCCAACATCAGATGCTGTAGCCGCAGAAAGAGTAGCCGCTTGAATAGTAGCCTGACTTGCATTAGTTACATTGCCAAGTCCTACATTTGCGGCTGTGGTCCCACTTCGGATTGTTGAGGTAGAATCATTATCTACGTTTGAAAGACCGACATCACTCTTAGTATAAGTATGTATCTTGCCGGGGTACATTGCTTCCCATTCGCCAGATGTTATCGCATCCGCTCCTACAGAATCTGCTCTGTACTGCTTATTACTATCATTTGTGTCAACCCATATGTCACCTACTGCTAATGACGTTGGAACGCCATCTTGATAAAAGGTTGTGTTCTGCCTTACGTTAGCAACACTTCCTAGTCCAACATCAGTTGCAGTAGTGTTCGAGTTAACAATAGTTGTAGGTGCATTTGTTAAGTCAGTCTTAACTGCTCCTAAGCCCGTAGCACTTACTGTTCCACCTCCAGCGTTTGATAAAACACCAGCCGATGATATTGTAATAACACTATTCTTTAGAGCGTTAGGTGCATTGGAACCATCAGTCTTAATCTGAGCGTGGTTAGTTACATTACTCAATCCAACGTGAGTTGCTGTAACACCCGTTGGGGTTCCTGTTATAGCAGGACTAGTAAACATTGTAGCCTTGCTTTCGTTAGTTACGTTGCCTAATCCAACATCTGATGCTGTTGTATTTGCATTCTTTAAGGCGTCATTAGCATTAGCTACTTTTAGTTTATTACTTCCATCAAACGCATCATCTGTAATTACTTTTGCCGCCGCTCCTGCGATTGCCTTTGTTTTGATATTACTTGCTGTTTCTCCATCGACCGTACCAGTTACATTTCCTGTGTAATCTGCATCTGACCGCTGGAGTTTCTTCCACACTTTTGCCATTGTGTTCTCCTATTCTTCTATTGATACCATCAATGAGTCCTCAGAGCTATTATAATAAATAGTCCCTTCAGCGTTGTCAGATGGTGCCGATGTTCGTGGTTTTAAATGCACTGCTCCCTGATAGTCTACAGAGAACACTTCTGTGCTGTTATTCAAAATCTGAAACAGGTCGCCTGAAGAAACTGTGCTACCTGTTTGATGTTTTAATATATTTCCGTCAACTAAATCTGGCAATACTTCCACATCTGATGTGCCATTATCTCGGTACATCTTTCCGTCTGATGTATTGTACCAGACTAACTTAGTATAGACATCCTTTACTAAATTCGGACTGGATAAACTTCCTGCCATTATCTTACCCTCGTATAAGTCGGAGCTACCGGTCTCGGAACCCTAGCCAAAATCGGTATACTCGGTTTTTGGACCCTTACCATAATTGGTGCGGTAGGTTTCCTTTTTAGTACTGATTTCGTTCCAAATAATACTGCACCAAGTATTATATTAGTGAATGGATACTCTATGGTGTCGAAAGCTATTCCAATTTCATCAAACTTAACTGACACTTAGAAATCCATAGGTTTTAAAGTTTGCTTTGAACCGTCTCTACCCCTGAAAGAATACGCTCTTGCCTTCTTAACTCCTGACTCATATTTCATCATATAATGATTGGATAATGGGAGAGTCTCTACTTTTCTCTCATACCCATTTGCTATAACTCTTGCAACTAATGCTTCGTGAAATTGTTCTGGTATTTCTGCTTCTTGGCTAAGATAATTAGCATCAGACATTTGAGTACTAGTATTTAAAGTAGTACCTAAATATGTATCTTCAGAACCATAGCCATCTTGCTCAGGACCTTCTCCCGGTATTAAAAACTTGTCTGGTCTTTTTATATATAATAAGTGGATTTTAGTAGTAGAATTTGCCGGAGATGTAAACTTATCCGTACTAGAGTCATAATAAGCTATAAGGACAGAGTCTCTTTCTGTCCACCAGAGATGTTGACTTATGTTTAAATTCTGTCTTTCCATTAGACTAGGTCTCTCTCTATAGGTCTACCTATTAATTTTTTGATTGATTTTCCATCATAATCTACAGCTTTTATTTTAATAATGTGCTTTTTTAATGGATATACCCTTTGGTCCGTAACACTTGTAAATTCATCCATAGCTTCAACTATTTCAGTTCTGAAGCCCATATCATTCATACCGTCATTTAAGGACCTAATAATTTCAACTTCACCCATATCAGGATGATGTTGTTTAATTCTATCAATCATCTCTTTTAATTTCATATCTTGACCTCCTTACCTGCACCACTTTGAGGACCTTGCATTAATTGAGTTCCTATGAACTCTTGTTTTTTTCCCGCTACCATTTGTAAAGCTCCCTGCATCCATTGATAGTCTACAGATATTTTCTTAATTATCTCATTATATAATTGAATTTTTTTAGCAAGATTAGTTTGAAACTCTTTTAATTCTTGACCTTTACTCGTTACTTGAGCATTTAACTCTGATTGAAATTTACTAAGATAGGCATTTGCTCTACTAAGTTCTGTTGCCGCTACTTGCAATGTTGAAGCAACCATATCCTCATCTTCATCCTCTAACCATTCTTGAACAGTTAATGGGGCACCATCACCACCTATTTCTGATTTATCAGATATAATATCCTTAGCCTTCTTTACAGCGGCGTTAAAATCAGTGGTTGGGAATGTATAGGTAATACTAATATCTAAATCTGCAATCTGGTCAAATAACGTAGTATCTGCATCTAAATCTGTTGGTAATTTTGTTGTAAAGTCTACCAGTCTCTCTATTAATAACAATTCTGAGGCGTGTAGCACAACTAACTCTTTAAAAGCATCTGGAAAATGTTTATCAGCCACACCTACATAACTAATACCACCATTAGACCAACCTTGTATTGTAATTCTTTCATTAATATCATCTACTGTTCTTCCGCCACTACTTGGTACTATATGTAATTTTGCAGTACTACCTGCGGCAGGAGTAGGTTTAATACTTACGTGGGCACTTTCATCTAAATAATAAGCTGGGTCTTTAGCCATTGCATAATAAATACTTGTTGAATCTGCTAAGTCATTAGCTTGTCTATCACTTACTGGTCTACAATGATATATGCCTCTCTTTGCACCTAGTAAATATGCTCCAGAAAATTTCTTTTCCCATTCATATCCATTGGCAAAGTCATTTCCTTGGTCCACTTCATAAGCAAACATTCTTAACATTTCAGGATTTTTTGCGTGGACAACGCCTAAACAAAAATCAATTCCCTTGAGTAAGGCATCAGTTACATTTAATCCTGTTACTGAGTTTGTGTAATTCGCTATTCTGGTACTAAATGACATTTTTTCCTTTCAGTAAGGGGGGTCCGAAGACCCCCCTATTTACTATATTACGACCATTGCATTAAAGCGTGAGTCTCAGGAAGTGAAATTTCCAAACCAGCTTCGGTAAGGATAATATCTTTTCTTCCGTCCATATTGTTGTCTTGTACATTAGTGACAATGTGAGTGTCTCTTGAGAGACCATTACCAGCTAATGGACGATACTTTACGTTTGCCATATCAATAGCAATCGCAATGTTCTCGTCTTGGTTTCTGAACAGAGGCTCAGCAACAAAATGTAAGTTACCAAAAATGGTATTTACTTTTGTTACCTGATGTCCAAATGCCCCTTGAATGTTCTGTACATCTAGCTTATAAGAACTAGAACCTACAGTGTTATTCAAGAATCCATTAGAACCTAGCTTCTGTAACCAAGCCAAGACTGTGCGAGAAGCAAGAACTAGCTTGTCGCCAGAGTTCCCAGTTTCAGGAGCAAAGAAGTCCTTCATAGAATCTATGAAGTCATCATAAGTAGAACTAGCGTAAGTAAACGCATAATTCTTACCATTTGCTACTGTGTAAGGAACAATCCCGTGTGAATATCTTACAGGACCTGAACCAGATTCGTCAGAAGCACCAACACCGTACAACATAGCGTGTTCGATGTCCATTTTGTGTTCCATTAACTTATCTGACCATACTCTGCGATATTCATCAGGACGACCTCTATAACGAGTGGCTAGAGATGTACCAGAGAATAACTGGATTGCTGTCTTAAAAATCTGACAGTATCCTTCTCTTGTGTACATATCGTCTTTCCATCCCTCTGGGTCGGTTGTTGCTTCACCCCAAGCACTACCAATTACCTGACCTGTTTTATCAGCGGCGATAGCACCTGATGCTTCTAATGCAGTCAATTTAACTGAGGAGTAAGTAGCAACTGTACCAGCGGCATATGTTGCGTTTTCACCATTACCTACATTCTCGATTGATTTGACTTTAAATGCCTTTCCCGCAAGTCTTACAACTTGATTTACGACAAAGAACTGTGGTGCCGCAGTTGCGGCGGTTTCGACTCCATACTTGTCATACTTACAAACCATTTTTAGCTCAGCACTGTCGCTTCCTGCGGCAATACTAGAACCAATGGCTGTCTTAAGGATAAAATCACGGCGTTGCCATTGATGACGTTGTTCAAGGAACTTGAATACTGGGTCATCAGTAGCAGACTTCGCAACTTTGCTTAAATAGACAAAGAATGGAGATTGTTGAGGAGCAAGTTCAGCAACTCTTTCACCAAAATTATAAATTCGGCGTGAATTGTCGATACTTACACCACCGGGGTCTCCCCCTGTTGAACGTGACCATACGTTAGCCATAGTCAGTATCTCCTATTTTAAACCCTTAGGTTTAATTACCCCAAGGGTTGCGATTTTTAAATTCGCCAATCATAGAATCCATCATATTGTCTTCCGGATTTCCCCCTGTATTTCCCTGCGAAGGGAGTACTCCCATACTTGTCGGTACTTGCTGTGCCCTTTTCATCTGGTCAAAGCTATCAGCCGGTGCAGTCTCTGTTTTAGGTGCATCTACAGGAGCAACTGTTGGTTGGTTTCCTGTTTGCAATCTAAACAATTTAAATAAGTTGTCAAGGTTAACTGATTCAGGCTTATCCATAATATTTACGAATTGCTTTATTTCTTCATCAGATGCTTGATAGTTATTTCTTAAATGAGACTGTATCTCACTCATTTGATTTACCCGTGCTTGTCTGTCTGCTTGGGCACGAAGTATGTTATCTCTTTCCTGAGATATCTTATCTCGTTCTTCCTTTACTAAAGCAGTATTATATTCAGCGTGTAGCCGATTATAATCATCCATATCATTTCTCCAGTCATCTACATCTTCCATATACTTGGCAGATTCAGATGTTGGGTCTTCCATTGCTTCAGCTCTAGTGTAACTACGAGGTTTTGCTGGTTTGGGAGGAGGGGGAGGAAAACTATCGTCTTCTTCCTGATTAGCTCCTGTGTCTGGCTGAGGTTGATTAGCCTGTTGTTCTAATGCTTGTAAGCGTTGAGCTAACTGTGCATTTTCATTACGAGCCCTATCTGCCTCACTTTGCCAATATTGATAACGCTTCTCATCGTTATCCTGAGGTTTCTCTTCTTGTGCTTCTGGTTGTTGTTGAGTCTGAGGTTCTACTACATTGACCGTATCTTCAGTGACTCCTGTCATTGCGAATGGGTCATCAGCAGATTCTTCTTCTTCAATACCATTGGCACGAAAAAATCCCTCTAATGGATTGGTTGCATCCATATCTGCATCTGGTTGACCAGTGCCCTGTCCAGAGAAAGCCTGTTCGGTATTCTCAGGAGCTGTAGGGGTTACTGTATTTTCCATATTCAGTTTTCCTTTATTTTCCAGCCGATTTCTTGGAATCGGGTGTGGATTTTTGTTTTTCGGCTTCCTTGTTCATTTCACGAACTCCGGACTTAGCCTGTCCAAGAACATCATCAAGGCGTTTTTCGAATAGTTTGCCAGAGGACTTGCTCTGGGTTGAAACTTTATCGAGTTCACCTTTGAATTTTTCTAGCTCAGCTCTCTGCTTCAAGTGATAGTTTTCACGTTCTCTTGTTTGCAGGTCGCCTTTTAATTCTTTAATTTTTTCTTCTTGTTGTTTTAGTTGACCTTCCATCTGTCCAACTTGGTCCGTTCTCTCTAATACACCTTCCATATCAAATACTTCTGTTTTCTTGAGAACTTCTCTCTTATCAATAATTCCATTTTTATAAGCATCCATATACATTTCAAGTTGAGCATATCTATTTGTTGGTAAAGTAGAGCCAGTTACGACCACTACATCAAAGCTCCCCCTTGATATATCATTCATTACGCTTATTTCACCAGTTTTATCATCGTAAAGTTTTTTATTTATAGCAATTTCAGTCATACTATTATTAGGCTGAACTATTCTAATTATTTTTTCTGCTTGATATAACTGTTGCATTAATGGTATTGCTACTTTTGCTATACGGACCAACGATTGCTCTATATCTTGTAACTTTGACTTAATTTTTCTCTGTCCAAATTCATCAAGTGAGACTGTAGCTTTATAAGTATGAGGTGCGGCTTCAGAATTTCCTTGCATAAGTTCATACAATCCTAATGCGTGGTCAATATCTGTTTTTGCCACTTGCTCATTTTGATATAGAGTACTTGGTAATGGTGTAGGTTGGACTGGCTGTGGTGCCCCACTATCCATATCAACTTCTATTGCAACTCCCGGTTGTGCCCATCTTTGTTCAAAGTCCTGCATATCAACACTTCCAGCAGGAATTAAAATCTTTGTATTTGTACTTGTTGTTGCGTGAGCAATAATAAGAGACCGTGTCTTATTTATATATTCTTGTAAATCCTTTACCATACGAACATCGCTTACTGGGTAGGGTGTTCTATTGTGAATATTCATAAATAGAACGATGGGATAATGTTCGACAGGTAATATACGAGAGTATAAATACTTGTCACCCATAATTACGCACATTTTTATACGCTGTACAGGGACTGACACGGTCTCAAGAACGCCTTCTGAAATTAATTGAGTATAAGGAACCTCTTCTACTTGTGGCATTGGAGGAGCATCTACTCCCTGAGCTTGAGCTTGTTGTAATCCTTGTTGATGCTCTTGCATTAATTTTTGGATTATCTGCTGTGCTTTATCTTCATCTAGTATTATTTGTCCATTTACTCTAATAGCCATTCTAGTCTTATATTCTTCAAATGACTCCTCATCAAATACATCTTCAGTTTTGTTAATGCTATTCTTTATGTGATACCTGTTAACCCAAGTCTTATAGTATCTTTCATAACCTCTGATGTATTCATTGTCCTTGCCAAAGGTTCCTTGCATTTTTGTAGCAGTATCTTCAGGAAAGACTATCCCCTTATCATCGACTCTATCAGTAGTAGGTCTATCTGTATGCAAATCTGATTGAGCATTCTTAATTGCATCCTCATACATAGGATACATAGACTGAGCCTGTTCTTTTGTGAATAGTCTTGATATTATAATATTTTCTGCATCATCTCCCATTCTATGACGGGAGTTAGGGTCTATATAAACATCTAATGGGTCCACATCGTGAACACAGATTTCTCCCCTACCATAATCTTTTAGGGGGTCAATGTACACGCACATAGCTCCTAAACCCATTGTGTAGTAATCATCTATAACATTACGGAGTGCTTGAGTCCCGTCTGATACATACCACATATATTCGAGTAAACCATTGAAGACCTGTGCTAATCTATTGTCGGAATCTTCTCTCGGTGATACTCTAAATTGTGGTCTGCCTGATGTGAGTAAAGCCTTTGCGGCTTCAACGGCTGGATGGATTCGGTTAACTACTAACGGTGCTTGACCCCTTTCTAAAAGAATCCTTTGCTGTTCGGCAGACCATTGTCTACCCAACCTAAATTCTGCATCTTCCTGTGCTTGTTGAGCCCAAAGCTCACGCTTAGAAGAGTAACTCTTAAAAAGGCTGTGAGTGTCCTGTACTAAATTATCTTTAGATTTGTTATCTGATTCATTGTAAGCCATCCCAGTTAAAGTTATACTTTAAAGTGTTAGCCAGTCAAGTACTTTCTTAGGCTTATTTTTATCATATGGGATAAACTCTTTCCTAGTACATTTTTTTACGCCATCAACAGCATAATAGATAGCATCGAGTATATCATCGTGTTTTCCTCTCGGATAGGATAGAAACTCTTGTTGAGCGTGAATATCTTGCGGTCTAAAGAAAAATTCACCTCGTGCGAGTGGGGCAACCAAGGACAACAATCGTTCGGATTTTCTTTGTCTTGGTTTTACGCCTTTTTCCAATCCCGGTATATACAAGGATTGTTCAAGCATCATCTTTCTTACGTTACTCCTCAGTGCCTCTTGGTAGCCCACTGTCTCGATTTTCATCCTTTTTGGGTGATACTTTTTAAAAACTTCAATAATTTTTTCAGGTTGGAGTGCAGGGTCGATTTTATCCCGTAGTATATCCACGATATAGAATGAACCATCACTATCAACAGCAATAGTTGCGATAACAAAAAAGTCACTACGAGCAGATAAGCTGGAAGCAGGGTCGATACCACAATAGACGTCCACAGGTTTCTTTTCTTCTTCCGAATCCACTGAACGGAATAAGATATTTTGTCCGTCAACGTATCTAATGTCATAGTGATGTAGTCGGATATATTCTGGCTTGAAGGGTGCATTGTCTGGTGATTGTGCTTCATTCATATACTCCTGATAAAATCCATTAAGATTACCAACTGATTCAAATTCAGCTTTAATTTGTAGGATTCTCTTCTGAGGGAACCTCTCCTCCCATATGCTCTTGCCATCATCATTATAGATACTATACCATAATGTCTTCCACGCTGGAGATTCCTTAGCCCAATATAAGAAACAATCCTCAGAAATAACAGTTCCAATCATAACAATCCTTCCTTCATCACTTAATGATGGTATAACTGCCTCGGTAATCCATTTTCTATTCTTGGCTCTAGCTTCTGCGGTTGCCGCATTTAATTCAGATTCATAATCATCTACGATGATAAGATTGGGACGAGTATCACCTTCAATGAATCCCCTGACTCGCTGACCAGTACCAACAGCAATAATTCTTGCTCCATTAGCCAAAACAATATCATTATTAGTCCACCTCTTTGCTGTATTTGGTCCGTAATCTCCAAACATTTCAATAAAGTTTTTTGAATGAGTTAAGTGATATTTTATACGAGAAAGAAAGTTTATACTCTGAGATTGAGACTCTGAGATAATAACTATAAAAAGGTCTCTGTCGGATGGTTTGAAAGCGATTCTATGAAGGGGTAGAATCAAGGAGGTCACTGTACTTTTCGCAGTACCCCTAGGTGCCGCTATTAGTACACGCTTTTCTTCGTCATCCGACAGATTCCTGTAAATCTCGTGGTGAAATGGGGGGACATCCTTGTTTAAAGCTGTCGGAAACATAGTCTTCCCAAAAAGACCTATGTTCTTCCTTAGCTTCTTTAGTGCTAGTTCCTGAGCATATCTACTTTCGTAGTCATCTAATTTTGAAGATGTGTCCATATTTACCATATGTATCCCAGTATCCATTCTCCCATAATTTACTATTTAGTAAAACTAATCCTAAGACTATTAGCATTAAAAATTCAATCATTTGTGACCTCCCTTTCTATTCGATGTAACCTAAAAATGACACTAATCCATAGTATCGTTTGTAAAAAAATATATAACTCCCATCCCGGAAAGTTATGCACTTCTAATAAAGTCTCCCAATAGAGCATAATTGATTCAATCATCCTTTTTTGCCTCCTTGACTGGCATTTTAGTTACCCTAGATGCTACAAGTTTGTCCTCTTCAGCGTTAATATTGTCTATTAACTTCCTTGTTTGAGTTGCTTCTAGTTTATCGGTTATTGTTACTGTTTCTTTGTCCTTCATACCGTGAATTTCCATACCATCGTTAACAAATCCACGAATACCGTTAACATCTTCCTTCTTTAATGCAATATCTACGCCCTTTTTCATCAAATCTATGAAATAGTCCGCATCCATCATATTATCTGTTAATAATTTCTGTGCTTCGTCCCTTTTCATCCTTTTGAACACCTCCGTTCTCATATGACGTCTTAACTTTCTACGCTTTGTATCGCTTACTGGACCGTATACTTGGTCAATAGCAACATCTCTATCTTCAGTTAAAGCCGCCCACATAGCTAATGCTTGATAATCCTCTGAGTTTACCTTAACATTTAGCCAAGATTTACCACTGAATGTATTATTTGCTACCCTACCCCCACAATTAAACTTCTTATTTGGATATTTAGGGTCCCACATAATATAACCAAAAGGCATCCTATAATAATAGGACATTCTTTTTTGCTTATCACTATAGTTTTTCTTACTTATAACCTTTGCTACCCATCCATCATCAGTCAAAGCGTATTGTCCTCTATTGGCTTTTTGCCAATATAGGTACTTTATACCCTTTTCCTTTGCTTCCTCTTCCCGATATATGGGATATTCAGTCTTTCCAATGTCTTTATGGTTTATGGTTATAACAAACACTAGCGTCCTTTATGTTAATATAGCCAATTCTTTTCATTTTTTTGTCATTATACCCGCCAAAATGGGAATTTACAGGTAATTCCTTCTTAATCCAACCAAAAGGATACATCCCTTCGTGTAGCTTAGTTATGTTAAATACATATATATTAGACTTTGTAGCTACTATGTAAAGAAATTCTTTACCTTCTATCGCTGAAGTACCCAGATTAGACATATATTTATCATATTCTATGATACAGTCATCGTAATGTTTATTACGAACCTTTATTTCTGCTATATATCTAGGCTCTTCTGCATCGTAATGACAGTACTTATCGTCCTTTGTACTTATAAAATCTGATTTAGCCTCACGATTTAAATAAGTTATTATATAGTCCTCACTTAAAATAAGAGAAACAGGTACTTTATCGTTAGTTTTATGTAATACTTCATCTTCAAGACCTGTAGGTCTATCAGCATCTTTATTATCTTTAGTAATCTTCCAATGATTGTAAGCATCTTGGACCTCCTTCATACGGTATCCACGCCTTTCTTCAGCACGGAATCCAGTCATTTCAGCAAGTTCCTCCCATAAGATATTATAGTCTAACTTGCCGTCAGTTATATACTTAATTATATCAATATCATTCATTCAGCGACCTACCCCTTAATAAATTCGAATAGAACAAAATATTAAAAAAAATGTAAAACCTTTTTAATCAATATACAATAGTTATTATTTACTTTAAGGCAAATCGCCTAAGTCTAACAGTATATAATTATATGTCGTTTAGCGTTTCTTCACGCCTTCTGTATCCTAATTTAGAGCGAACTATCCTAACTTCTTCGGTCATACTATGGAGATAACACCAGTTCTCCCCTTCGTATAAATTACGGTACCAATGAGTCACTGAATCTTGGTCTACTATCTCAGTAAACACAGTATTTTCAACTCTTGTCCCGTCAGTTTCAGTTGTCGTAAAACTTAGCACAGATGACGAAATCAGTAAAATTATGATGATTTTCATACCCGAAAATTATAATAAATAAGGAATAAAAACATTTGAAAAATTACTGTAGAATGGGAGTACGTGGTATACACGTTGACCGGGTGGGGTTGTTTTCACCCCCATAGGGGGTGCAGACCGTTGGTTCTGCGTCCCTTGAACCATCGCTCCGCCTCCCCTCTGTTGGCTCAACAGCCTACGGCTCCCCCTCCCGCTCTGCCGTCCCCTGCTAGTTTCTGGTGTTACCAGACTAGCAAAGGATAAACCTTTGGTAGGAAATTAGTAAGGAGTCAAGACTATGACTAAGTTCCCTGTATACTGTGCGTGGAATACACGCAAGTTCCTTCGAGATGCTTCTGGCGAAGCACTCGAGAATGCTCAAGGAGAGCGTATTGTTGACCCGTCCGCACCTAACGGTGGGAGGTCTTCCAATAAGATAGGGCTCAACGTACCCGCTGAGTTCCCTGATACTTTGCCTGATGTTCTCACAGCCAAAAGTGTCGCTAATCTTGCCAAAGCCGTAGGCATTGGAGAGATGGTTATCCAAGATAAGGAATATGTCCTGTCGCCAAAGTTTACTGGCGAAGAATCTACCGACAAAGCCGGAAGACAGGTCATTACCTATTACTACAGCGTTCCGATGGATGCAGTAGACATAGAGTTGGGTTAAGAGTAGTAAGCCCTCGCTTATGCGGGGGCTTCTATTTTATCACACCCACTAACAGGAAACAGTGAAATGTCACGGCTTTAGAAAGGAGTCATAATGGAGACATTAGGCGTATTAATAGTTATATCACTATGTATGATATTAGGAGCATTTTGCACTTTATTATACCAAGATAGACACATCTGGACTAAAGAATACCTTAACAACTTAGCAAGTAAGGAGAAGTTATAATGGTACTTAAACCAGTTATATTGACATATGTTGACTTATACCTAAAGGGTATAATAACTAAGGGTTCAGCAGGTTATGCTAGAGCCATTTATTTAACAAACAGACTATCAGATAGCTCGAAGAAACAACACATTAGAAGTCTTCTCGAAGTTAATTGATTTAGTCTACTGGGACTCCGCATCCCTAAACCAAAGGCGACAGTTGCTTTGCAAGTAACAGATGGCTCGACCTCAAATCTTGTATTGCACCGGAGTATAAACCGGCGGTGCTGTCGCCTTGTCCTATTAAGGAGGACTAAGAAATGAATTGGTATGAAAGATTCAATGCTGTTGGAATAAGCAAACCAAAGAAGGCTATTACTGGAAGAAACCTTAGAGATGCAAGACAATGTGATAAAGAAGTAAAGCATTGCCGTAATTGTAACTGTTGTTGGGAGTTGGATACGACTCGTAACCCAAGTAAGGTTGAAAGGTATCAAAATTTCCCGTCTTATGGTAAGACTAAGGAAGTGTGTCCATTATGTATCGAAGGAGAAACAAATGGGTAAAGTAAAGGAAGTGTGGGCTATCCTGCAAAGGCACGGCTTCACAGAAAAATCGTTTAAAACGGTTGAAGAAATGTTAACTAAAGCTAAGCAACTCGAAGAAGAAGAGTACAAAGAACTAGCTAAGATACACCCTAAACTTGTATCTATGGAAGACGCAGGAAGGGGGTGGAAATAATGTTAGATGTATTACTTGCAGTATTTGTAATGCTTTTACTCTTAACAATGGTAATGTTGATATTTGTGTTACAGAATCTTGGTGACAAGATTGCAGACACAGAGGATAAGATGGAATATTGGAGACAAAAAGCTTTGGATTTTAATAAAGACAAGAGGCTCTACAATTAAGGAGCCTACATCAGGCGATTATTCAGGCTATGAGTGTTCGGAATGTGAATCAGTAAATACAGTGTTCGAAGAATACGCATCATCTAATCCGTTAAACGATTATATGGCGGCAGTATCCGAACTTGGCATTATATGCGAAGACTGCTCTCACCAAGAAGACCCAGACGAACTGAATAAACGGTTTGAACCGACCGAACCAGATGAGTAACCTGTCTCATTTGGTGGAATTAACTACAGGAAAATAGGAGTCCTTTATGGCAAAGGTCTTAGTACAGACAATAGGTGGTGTTCCTAAAACACTAGAGAATGTTTCTAACCCTGCCGATGCGGCAAGACAACTAGAAATGTCACTCGACAATGTTACAATATCTGTAAACTCAAAGAAGGCAGATGCAAGTGTGTCACTACGTGATGACGACTTTCTGTCTTTTACAACCAACAAGGTAACTTCTGGTTGTTAACGGGTAACCGAAGGGGCTGGGGAAACTCAGCCCTTTCATAATTAGGGAGTCAAGTATGAATGAAGTAAGTAAGTTAAGATACTTAGTACCTCGTTGGTTGATGCACAATGCTAGGACCAATGAGCAGACCCTTAAAAAGGATGATGCAATTAACCTGTATGAGATGTTCTCAAAGAAATTGCATTTTCATTCTCCAATTATGAGAAGAGCCAGTGGAAGATGGGTTGGTGACTTCAGGATTAAACTGAAGAATCCAGTCTTGAAAGGTAGCCGAAGGTATAAGCTACCGATGATGTCTCTTGCATTTACGAGTAATCAAAGTAATGGAAGTATCTTTACTGATTTTTCGGATGAAATGGAGAAGCCTTATGCACTATTCAGCAGTCTTGCTGATAGATTTTGCACAGGGGGAGATGATAGTTTGTTTTATAAGAGACTAATAAAAGAACAAAGGATAGCCATACATCCACACGTTAGTAGTGATGGTAATCCGTGCTTAGGGGATTTCAGTGGTCCTTGGAGTATGTCTTTGCAAACAAACAATCTATTAACGATGGTACAAGTAGCCAATTCGTTTTTAAATAACTGGACTAGGAGAGATTGCTATTGGGACATCAATAGAGTCTACCAAACTTATGAGATTCATAAGACCGGTGATTTTAAACAGTATTTGCTATTGAAACACGTTATGAATGAGTTAGCTCGAGTGTCAATGCAAGGTAACTTCAGACGAAGCTACTGGGAACAGGGTATGGTTAGTCACCC
>Ga0208299_1001948_pt1 | contig 14565 bp, 11 predicted proteins | sample 15_taG_FD_184089 | JGI IMG/M metagenome (GOLD analysis project Ga0208299, IMG submission 184089) | Marine viral communities from the Subarctic Pacific Ocean - 15_ETSP_OMZ_AT15312 metaG (SPAdes) (version 2) | ecosystem: Environmental > Aquatic > Marine > Oceanic | place: Pacific Ocean | collected...
TGCACAGACAAAGAAGTATTGGGCTGACCCTGCCAAAGCCGTATCTGGCCGCATCAAAAGCAGGACCGCTGCCGAGATCGTAGGCCCTGACGGCGGCATCAAAGAGCCAGCTGTCGAAGCTCCAGCTTCTCCTGAGATCGACCTCGACGCTCTCCAGACCAAGGCGATGAAGAAGTTCGCCGCCGACCAAGACTACGAAGCCTTCCGCGACGCCATCGAAGCTATCGAGGCAATGCGTAAAGGTGCGCCCGCCAAGACAGATGCACCTGCTGCCAAGACAGAAGCGCCCGCAGCAAAAGCGGAGGTGACAGAACCGGGCACATACGTCCTGCCCGAAGGCCGCAAATGGGCCATCTTCTCAAAGACAGAGATCAACAAGAAGACACGCAAGCCTCACCAGAGGATCGCCAGTGCAAAGCAGGTGGCAGAAGGCACGTCACCCGAAGACATCCGTGGCGCTCTCGATCCCGAGGATGCGGTCATTGGCACAGTGGACATCAATGCCAATGCAGTGACTGCTCGTGACAGCTTCGTCCCATACGAAGAAGCTATCCCCGAGGACGCACCTACCTTCGAGCCACCCTTCAAAGCCGAAGACATCCCGAACGTAGACAACAACAAACTGCCCCTGTTCGATGACATTGCAGACGATGTCATCTTGGTTGACGGGGAAGAGATGACTGTCCGCGCTGCTTCCTTGGAGGCTGCGGAAATAGACAGTACCCCTTGGTCCAAGCTCCAAGACTTCAGCGAATTTGAAGCTATTCGTCAGCGCGTAGCTGCACTCTATAAGGCGATGCCTGAGTATCGTATGCCAGCAGACACGCGGCGTCAGGCGGTCACCAGCCTGAGTAACATGCTCAACCCCTTCGACAACGACACCCTGACGGCAGCCCAAGACTTCCTGCGCCGCCTGTCTTCTGATGCCGCTCCAATCTTCGAGCCATCCATCAAGGAGAACCTTAACGGCGTACCTCTCAGTGGAAAAATTCCTTACTACAATACTCAAGACAATATTGTACGCCTCACAAACCTAGAGAACCTGCCGACAGATGCCGACTGGGCACCAGAAATCTCCATCATTCATCACGAGACAGCGCACTGGGCCTACCAGAACATCCTCTCTAATGAAGACCGCCTTCAGTTCTGGGACCACTTCGCCACTCTCTACAATGCAGATGGCAAGTTAAACCAGAAGCACATCTTCGGCATAGACCCGATGGATGGGGCCGCTGTCAACCCACAAGAACTCTTTGCCATCCTCTTCCAGAAGTACATGTCTAACCCGGAACGCACCCCCGGCATCGAAACCCTGTGGAAGAAAGTCGCCAAGATCATCACGCGCACCATCGACATGTTCCGTGGTCGCGCCACTGGCTTCGAAGAAAAGATCGACCCTCTCTTCGCCAAGATCGTGTCTGACGACAAGGTGTCCGAGGTCATCAAGAAGCGTGGCTACTCAAACTCCACTCCCTACAAAGCCAAGAACGTCGGCAACGTCGGGAAGACCAAGACAAACTTCACCCGCTCCATCATGGAGATGGAGGAGATCGACGACGCAATTCGCTCCGGCAATCCAGACCGACTGCGCTACATGCTGCGCGACCAAGCCAAGAACCTGTACGTCATGGGCCGCCTCTGGCGCGGTAAGGTTCGCGCTCGCGTAAGGGACGGCAAGACTACAAAGCTGGTTCCTCACTACGCTACCTACCGGGCCTATCGCATGGGCCAAGAGCTATCTGCATGGGCCAATGGCGAGCTACTTGAGCAGGGCGGTGACGGTTTCGCCGATGTCATGGACATCTCTGACCGCAAGCTGGCCGAGAGTTTTCCAGACGAGTTTGCCAACTCCCGCAACTCAGCCGATCAAGCTGAACTCGAAGAAATGATCGCCAACCAAGACAACCCAGACTACTGGGATGCACTTGAAGCTCCAGAGCAGGTCGTCACTTCAGACGGCGAAGTCCTCGATGGCTTCAACGTGGACATGCGTTCAAGCTCAGACCTCGAAGACTACATGGGCCGCGTCACCGATCCTGACGAAGCTGAAATCCTCGAACTGACCGACATGGCCCTCAAGGCCTATGACGCATGGGCTGACCTGTCCAACGCTTTCGACACAATGCACCGCAACCAGACAGGCGAAGGCGTTCTCTTTGATCCACTCCTGAACCGCCAGTCAATGGGCCTCAAGAAAAGAAACATCCTCAAGGCCAATGCCAAGAAGGCAGCCAAGGAGCAGGCCCCCAAAGAGAAGATGAAGAAGGAAGCCAAGAAGAAGGCGGCCAAGAAGAAGGAGCGTGTCGAAGCTCAAGCCGTAGCCAAAGCGAAGGACGGTCAATCCAAGAAGAGCAAGAAGACCAAGACCAAGACAAACAACGACGCCCCCACTACCGCTCGCCAGAACGTCCGAGACATGAGCAAGGCCGAACTGGCTCTGGAGATAATGAAGGAAGGTACGGCCTCCAAGCGTGGCAAAACTCTTGGGCGCGAGATCATTCGTCGCACGAAAACCGAGACTGTCGAACTCAGCAAGCCAAAAGGTTTTCCGAAGGGTGTCACCCTTGAGACAACCAAGGCCGTTGAGAAAGGCTTGCTTGAAGCTCTCGCCAACAGTGATGCGAAGAACATTGCCATCTACGGCTATGAACTCCAGCAGCGCAACAAGGCCCTAGACATAGACGCCATCACCAACCTGTACCTGCCAGCCATCAAGGCAGCGGTCGTCCGTGAACGCAAGCACAACATGGGCCAATCATACGACGACGGCATCCCGGCATCAGCGCCAGTATCCTTCAAGGAACTGATCCGTCCGATGACGCACCGTGATCTTGGTATGCAGCGCGACCTGCGCACCATGACATACCGTATGCTCAACCTGCTTGGCAGTGACGCTCGTCGCGCAATTGACGAAGCAGATGTCGCGGGTATCGCAGAGGTCTACCAGATGGCAGGCGTGAAGCCATCCTCCCTCCCCACTGGCCTCACCCACTTCTACAAGAACCCTGTCTACGTCGGGTTCCGTGGCAAGATGCGCAAGGCAGTGGTCGGCCTGAACTCTGGCCAATCATCTCCCTTCGACGTCATGCACGAAGTGACGCACCTGACGCAACGTGCAGCCCTGTCTGACGATCAGATCGCTGACATCGTTGAACTGTACCGGGCAGCCAAAGACCCTATCAAGGAGCGCAACGACAAGGTCTACAACAATCACTACGACAATATCTCTGAAGAAGCGCTCGCCATGGAATGGCACGCAGAGATGGCAACCAAATATTTCTCTGAGCGTGTCTCCAAGGGTGACATCCTGTCCGCCTTAAACGCGAACGACACAACCACCCTCCTGCTTCGCGGTCGTCTGGATCGCACACTAGACACGCTGCAAGAGGCAACCTCCTACGTCGTCAATGGCGTCATCGGTCGTGACGACATCAAACAGCAGTTCCGTCGCATGACTTGGTACGGCGACATGTTCGCCAAGACAGGCTCTGCCGCCAAGCTCACCGCAACCGGGACAGCCCCTGCCCGCTTGGTTCAGCGTGTAGTATCAGACCACTGGAAGTCGCATTCTCAGGAAGTGAAGGACGTCATCAGAGATTTCCACACCGAGTGGAACGCTGACGGCTCCCCTGTTGGCTACTACCACGGCACCCCAAGCCTTGGCCAAATGCGTGGCCCGAACACGGTCATGCGCCCAAGCCAGAACGGCCTCTATGGCGAAGGCATCTACGTCACACGCTCAGAGGCTGTCGCCCACGATGTCTACGCTGGCCGCTCGACCCAAGGTGGGATCGACAACATGCTCGCAGAGATCGGCGAAAACATCTCGAATGAGAATGATCGCTTCGCCTTTGACGAAATGACCAATGAGCTTGAGTTCGTTGTTGGTGAAATCCAGCACACACACGGCCTGATCGACCATCAGAAAAGCATGTTGGAGTGGGGCCTAGAGCCAAAGCCGAAGGTCGAAGAGAAGATTGCGCAATACGAGCGCAGGCTAATCTCTCTCGAGCAGGATCGCACAGCCATGGAGAACGGCTTGAAGGATGCGTTCGGCTACGAAGCTGGTGTCTTGCCACTGTATGTCCGTGCAGAGAACCCACTCGACCTCACGGCTGACGTAAACCTCACTGAAGAGTATGACCGCTTCGCTCCGATCTTCGGCAGCATTGTAGACAGCTTGGAAGAGGCGGGCTTTGATTTCTCATACGAGAGAAGTGTCTTTGGAACAGAGGAGGGTCAGGAAATATTCTCCGTTGCCATGGACAAGACCTACGAAGCACAAAGCCGTGGCGACAACCCATTAATCCAGTCAGACATGGCGATTGATCCGGCCAAGTTCTTCCAGATGATGATCCGTACCACCGAGCGACTGATGGATGACCCGTCTGGCAACAGTGCCGACGAAGCCGCCGCCTTTGTTCGTCAGGCAATCTCTGACAACGGATACGATAGTCTTCGTACTATCCACTCGAACACACTCGACAACGGCCAGACAATCGAGCATGAGGCCCTTGTCCTCTTCACCCCGAACCAGACCAAGCACATCGAGGCAGACCAGTTCGACAAGACATCACCCTACCTCTACAGGCGCGAGGTTGCTGGTGCCTACCCACAACGCCTGTCTGGCAACTTCATCGAGGGTGCCCTCCAATCCAAAGGAGATTTCGACCCCTCTAACGCTGGCGAGGTTATGAAGTCCCTCGAAGACATGCACATCCACCCGCTTGTCTTGGACACAATCCGTGGCATCACCCGCCGCGACCCTGAAGCAGCCTCTGGCCTCAACGAACAGATGGGCTTGCAGATCGGCGCGAACTCCGAACGTGCCCGCAAATACTCCAATGCTCACTCATTCGCCGATTGGGCGCAGCCAAAGGATGGCACTGGCCACCACGAACGCCATGCCTCCGGTCTTGGCGGGAAGATGTATCCGCTCTTCAAGAAGCTGAACGATCTTCCCGATGCCTTCGGTACAGTACGCCGGTGGGCCAACAACAACCGTGGCCTGACACTGCGTAAGCCCAAGCAGCCAGACAGTCACGCTCGCATTATGAAAGCACTGCGGCGTCCCGCTAATGAATGGGAAGCTCTGGGCCTCAGCGACGCAGAAGCCGATATTGCCGGAGATATTCGTGAGGCATTTAAAAGGGAGCATGAGGCTCTCAACAAAGCTGGCTACACCATTGGCTACGTGGACAACTACGCCCCACAAATTTGGGACGCTGAACTCATCCAGAAAAACCGTGATGAGTTTGCCTCTGGCATCACTGAGTACCTGCTCCGCGAAGCCAACGACAACATGCGTCAAGGTGGCGGTACACCACTGGCCCGTCCGCAAGCAGAGGCTCGCGCCAAGGGTATCATCGAGAACATCCTCGAAGAGAACGGTGTCTTGACCCAACCCGGTGGAGGAAGCACAACCCCACGAGCCGATCACCTCGACTACCATCGTGTCTTGAACTTCACATCCGAAGACCTCGATGCTTTGGGCCTCGAGAGGTTCATGGAGAACGACCTCACAGGCATCCTCTCCAAGTACTTCGACGGCTCAACTCGCAAGCTGGACTTCTCGCAGAAGTTCGGCGTCAACAACCACGGCTTCGCTGACTACATGAAGGTCCGCTCCGAGGGCATCGACGCCGCCGTCGACCTCATGTCCACCAAGAAGGTCTACCGCCAGTCTATCCACCCACGGTCAGATAGAAACCAAGCCTACACTGAGATGGAAATCATGGCTCCGGCTGCCAAAGCCGAGGTTCAGATCGCTATCTCCGAGGGCCTCCAAGAAGCCCGTGGCCTGTCTGGGCGCGTAGCTCGCATCGAGGCAGTGAAGCGCAAGATCATGGAGAAGCAGCCGCATCGCGGGCCAGACGCTACCGAGATCGAGCGCGGCACCTACGCCAAGCGGGCAGATGCAGTTGCCTCCGCATTGATCGAGGGTATGGATGAGGGTCTTGAGAGTTTCACCCCTATCGCCAACAAGGAAGCGCGCTTCATGCAGGCCTATATGAACGGCCTTATGAACAAGCCCGTCACTGGCTCCTACGATCCTGCAACGGGCTTCACAAAAAAGCTCCGCAACTTCAACTCAGTCACGCTCTTGTCTTATACGATGCTGACATCCCTGACTGACGTTGTCTTGCCATTGATACGCTCCGGCAACATGAAGGCTTGGACGAAGGGCATGTATAAATATGCCCGCGATCCTCAGTACCGTGAAGCCATCAAGAACATTGGCGTCGGCACGGAGAACTTGGTGCATGACCGCATGGCTGCCATCCACGGCACCAGTGGCGGGCTGATGACCAACGCCTTCTTCAACTTCACTGGCCTGTCTGGCTGGACACGGATGCAACGCGACATAGCTGGCCTAGTGGGACACGAAGCCTTCCGCACAGAGATCGCACGCGCACGCAGGCTTCACCGTCCCGGTGCAGATTGGGATGGGCAGTCACGCGACTACAAGATCGCCATGCGCTTCCTGAAACGCTACGGCCTAGACAGCTACACCGAGCCGGGATCAGGAGGCTTCGGTGATGTGGTTGCCATGCAGGGTGACGATCAGGTTCGTGAGGCGATCATCAAGTTTTCCAACGACACGATCTTCGCACCCAACCAGTCTGACCTGCCGATCTGGACGCAGACACCATGGGGCAGTCTCGTGTTCCAACTGAAGTCCTTCCCCCTGATGATGGGCCGGTTGTCTTACGATGTCTTGAAACGTGCCAAAGAAGGCGACGTCGTTCCCCTCCTCTACATGGGTTCAATTGGGCCAGCCTTTGGTGCAGCCTCGCTGGCCACCAAGGATGTCTTACAGGCTCGTGGCGGCGAAGACGAGCGCAGTATAGCGGCGCGTGAACGCCGCGTCACAGACATCGCCAGAGACTTCGGGTTCGATGTTGGTGAAGGAGGCACAGAAGACGAACTGGCCGGGTGGGCAGCTGAAGGCTTCCTCCAACTTGGTGGCCTCGGGATGCTCGTAGAACTCCTCTACAACGTGTCTGCCCAGACAGACAACGGCCAGTGGGGCGCACAGCGGGCCATGTCCTACACCTTTGGTCCATCGTTCGGCCTCACAACGGACGCCTTCATAGTAGCCTCCGGCGCAGTGAACGCAGCCAGAGGTGGCGACAGCAACGCACCAAACCGCGCTGGTGTCAGGGCTGCCGCCGGTCGCCTGCCATTCGCAGGAGGCAACCGTGCCTTCCGCGAGGGGGCCACAGACGCAATCGCTGGCCCCGCCGCCAAGAAGGGCGGAAGCTCAAGTGGTGGGTGGGGCAAGGGTTGGGGCGGCTCATGGGGCAACTCGTGGTAAGGAGGCCAGACATGCAACTCGACTTCTTCGCCGAAAAAGAACTGGCCTGCCCCACGACAGGTGAGATCGAACTGGAGGATGGGTTCGGGGACTACCTCGTAGCCCTGCGTCTGGACTTTAATGAGCCAATGACACTGACAAGCGCGTGTCGAACTCTCAAGCACAACGAGAAGGTGGGTGGGCACGAGCGTTCGCTCCACCTGATCGACAACCCTTATTGGGGTACAGACACAATCGCAGTCGATGTGTCTTGCTCCAACAGCGTGTACCGCTCTCGCTTGATCCGTCAGGCACAATTCCATGGCTGGTCAGTTGGCGTAGCCAGTAACTTCCTGCACCTCGACATGCGAACCAAGTACATCGACATGCCGCAGGCCATCTATCATTACAAGAGGTAAGACATGGCCCTCCCCCTGCTGGCCGCACTGGCCCCATCACTCATTAAAGGTGTCTTCGGAATTATCGACGAGGTTGTCGAGGACAAGGATGAAGCCAACAAAATCAAGTTGTCCATCTCATCTCAGCAACATGAGTTGATGCAGACACACCTGAAGGGTTCAATCGACATCATCCTCGCGGAAGCAAAAGGAAACTGGCTCCAAAAATCTTGGAGGCCAGTCCTGATGCTATCCATCGTAGCCATCGTTGTGAATAACTACATCCTGTTCCCATACCTCAGTATGTTCACAGACAAGGCGGTTGTCTTGGAGTTACCCGGTGGTCTTTACTCACTCCTCACTACGGGCGTCGGAGGTTATGTCGTCGGGAGATCGGCAGAGAAGGTGGCCGATATTATGAGGAAGTAATCACCTCAATCTCCAACACCTGTGACCGTCCGGTGTATCGCGGACGGTGAAGTACCGCTGGCCCTTTGTGTTTATGCAGCCAGCAGCGACACGGACACGGTTCGTCAGGTTTGGTGGCACAGCAAAACTATCGTTCACCTCCATCTCTTCCCACGGATAATGGGTCGAGCCTTCGGTGTACCTGCCCCGGTTAACCTTGGGCGGGATTGGCACGTTCTTCTCTACAACGAATGTCATTGCTTCGTCTCGTTCATGGCTTCGCTGATACGCCCACTGTCTACACCGCCAAAGTAAAGAGCGATCTCTCGTTGCGTCATGTGTGGGTTCTCCCGGCCAAAAGCGCGGACTTCAGCACGCCATTTCTTTGAGGTTGGCGTCTTTGTTTTGCGAGGCGCACAACGAACTGGACTTGACCTAGTCATCATGGGAAGAACAAGAACCAAATTATCCTTGATGTCTCCGAATGTGACAGAGCCATCATCTATTGCATCGACCAAGCCCTCGAGAATAGCACGGGCCAATGGAATATCGCTTGGACCTTTCTTCATACCCGCCACTCTATGTCTGTCTTGCACACGGTCAGCCGGTTGAAGATGCGCCTCACCACAAGACCGCGCACCCAACTGATCACCGTGTAGACAACCGTAACGGCAAACGCCTTTGATGCGCTCGGGTGAAATCCGAAGTACGGCATCACATACAAAGTGACCAGATAAGCCAGTAGCATACCCACTGCCAGCGACGATGTGACTTCGGCCATGCTGGCCCTCATTCTCTGTCCCATCAGGCAGTACCTCCGGCGAGTTTCTGAAGCTCCTCAAGAGGCATACCTTCGACAATCACATCCTCGATGTCGATCTGCCTTGGGTCGTAGTCAGGGAATTCCACCAGCCCTGTCGGGCGATCATCTTTGCCAGCGCCAGACTTGGCGAACTCAAGAAGGAACAGCATGTTACAAGCAGCGTGCGCCAGATGGTTCAGCCCACTCTCTTCGTCGTTGTCTTGGCCAGCGGCCCAAGCCATTATGTGGCGTTCGGCGGCGTCACTGTACTCGGTCCATGGACGAGCCTTTGTCCAATCCCAATCATCGTACTTCTGGCATCCGAACTCGCGGACGCGAACAATATCGACCAGAGCGGCGGGTGGTAACAGTGACATGCGCGGCTTCCCGGCGTTGGACTTCATTGCTGTCTTGGTCATTTGCTCATCTCCATACGTGTCTCAACTTCCATCAAGGCGCACCGCGCCTCACTCAATTCCCCGACAACAAAGCTGCGCTTGTCTGTCGCACGCACAACCTCATTACATTCAGGGTCTGTCTCGATCAGGAGTTTGATGCGACCGTCGATCTGGTCTAACTTTCCCTCGCACTTGATCACCCACTTTCGCAAGTCGATGATGTCTTCGATCTGTTTGTCTTTGCTCATTTTTCATTCCTTAATTAAGTCTAAAATCCCTTGTCTTCGGTTCTGAAGTTCCTCCTGTTTTTTGGCAAACGCCCTGCCTCTTAATTTGTTGGCCTTCTTCATATCGTCTGCCAACTTCTTCCACTGCCTCACTATTGATGGAGGCGCAGACATGATCTCTGGCGGTACGTCGAGTATCATGTGCGTGTCTTGGGCACGTACTGCACCCACTCAAGACACACCTTCTCAGCTGGTGTGTTGAGTTTGTCGCAGTACCACTTGCCATCTGTTGTTGGTGAAGCGAAGCGGCAGTGACGACACTTGGGTTCGATGACCTGTTCGACTTCGATCTCCTCCCAGCAGGCCTCACGCTTGAAGCAGCCCTTGCAGCGCCAGTCTGTCTGGTCAACACTGCATCGCTCTGCCATGTGGTTGTCTTTGACGAGACGCTCTGCCTTGGCAGACAGAAGCTGGAAGTGATCGTCGTCGTAAGGCACCCACTCGTCCATATAGATCGAGCGGTTCTTGTTGTAGGCAATGAACAGGGCAACAGGCAGACGCCAGTACCCCATCTCAAATTGTATCTGCGAGTAGTACGAGGGGTGCGAGACACGAACACCAGACTTGTTGAACTTGCTCCAGCTGGCATCATTCATGCTTTTAATTTCAAGCAATCCCATCTTGTCTCCGGCCTGTACCATGCCATCAGCGTGCATAGACACATGGCCACCAAAGTCTTTCTTCTCGAATTGTCGGCCAGTGATCGGGTCGGCTTCCAAGACATCTATATCCTTGATGCGCTTCAGGTCAGCGACAACTATGTCTTCGATGACATAGCCAAGCGCGAAGATGCGCTGCAAATTGGGGGGTGGTGGTGTCTCTGGAAAACCTCGGAGCGATAGGCTCAACAAGGCGTCACATGAATTACCAATGTTCGATGCGCCAATGTATGTGCGCGGCTTCTGACGTTTCTCTGCCGCGTAGGCTGCGTCAATTTTCTCTGTGGCTCGACCGACAATGCGGCCTACGAGGGGGTCAGACATGGTCAATCCAGACATAAGTAAATGGAGCGGGTGGGAGGTCAGAGGGAGGAGCTAACCCCCCACCCCTAAGTCACGAAGGGGAACGCGACCTAGAACGGAATGTCGTCGTCAGCCTGACTGGTGTCTTGAGACGGTGTCGGCACACTCGTCTGGCCATCCAGTTCATCAGGCGCAAAGTAAGCACCGAAGTTCTGCAAGCCAGAGCCTTCCCTCTCTTCACCTTTGTCGTTGGTGAAAGTGCTAGGCACAACATTGATGCCCACCTTCATACCTACCGGATTGGCAGCCGAAGGCTTGTCGGGGTTCGGGTGGCCGCAGTGTGTCAGCAGAGCCTTGAGGCGTTCCTGTCCGATTTCCTGTGCCTTGGGGTTGGGGTTCCGCACATTGATAAAGTCCTTCATCACCGCACCGCCGACTTCCAAGTCAACTTCCACCAGCGTGCCGTTGCCAGATTTTGTTGCGCGGGTTGAGATGTCGCTGATCTTCGCAACATGTTTCCCCGGCATGATACGACCGCCGCCCTGTGTCTTGACACTGGAGAGGTCGAGGTTGTCTGAAATCCATCCACTCATTTTTCAAATCTTTCTGTCTGAGGTTATTTAGAAGATGCGCTCTTGCGCTTCTCGTACTCGTCGTCGCTCATCTCCATCTTCGCAAAGAGATGTGTGACGTTACCTGTCTCCTCAATTGCGCGGAGACGTTGCTTCTGGTCACGGGCCTTACCCAGATAACCATTCACCTGATCTGTGACGATCATGCGTTCGATGCGCGGTGTTTCGCCCTCGCCCACGGTGGTACGGATACCAGCGAAGACGTGGTCGAACAGGCCGCATAGATGCTGGGGTACTGCTTTACCTCGGACGTTAGGTCGGAAGGCTGTCCCGCCCATGCCGTCGTCAACTTCCTTGAGCAAGGCGGTGACAACCACATGATAAGGCAGGTCACGGATACGCTTACACTCCGCAATGATGCTGTCGTTGTGGCCAGTGTACTTGGCGAAGTCGTTGACCTTGCGGTTCTGATCCGCTGCGTCTTCAACTTCCTTGGCCTCTGCCCACTCGTAAGCCAAGTCGCTGGCTTCAGTAAGGCTGTCTACCATGATCCACTTGTAGCCCTGTTTCTTGAAGCCCTCGGACTGCATCATCTTGCGGACACCAAGGAAGCTGTAGACATCGTTGGCAGGATCGTGCTTGCCATCCCATGAAGTGAACGGCAGGTAGTCAATTCCCGCATCGGCAATGGACACAAGGCCACTCTCGCCAGACAGGATGAAGCCTTTGCCGTAAACCTTTTGGTAGTTCATGGCCTGCGTTGTCTTGCCCCAACCGGGATCAGCGGCAAGCAGAAGTTTCTGTTGGTCCATGACACCAGACTTGGCGGTGTTCATAGGGGCGAAGTCAGGAAAAGTATCAGCCATACTGGCTCCCCTTATTTCAGGTTGACTTTGATTGCTGGCTTCCCGGCTTTGCGTGTCAGCGCGGGAATGTAATTGGCCTTGTCCATGTCAGGCAGGTCCATGAACTTGGACTTGTTGATCGTGAACTTGGCGGTGACTTCCGCAGGGTGCGCTTCCATGGCACCGACGATTGCCCTCAAGGCATCGCTGTCCCACTTCCAATTGTCTGGCACCTTCACACTGACGATAGCGTTGTCGAGTTCAAACTCGTGTTCGCCAGCACTCTCAGTATCAATGTGGTCTGTCAGGATTTGCTCGATGAGAACAAGCTCGTCTTTCTTTTGCTTGATCTCATACGTCAGGTCGGCGTGACGCTCCGCTAATTCCTCTTGGGTTGATGACATAAATTCCTCACTAGGTTTTGTTTTTGCTCACTGACAACTCAGTCAGTAGCGGAAAGATATGTCCATTGACTAATCTTTGCAAGTATTTTTTTTGTTTTTGCAAAATTAATTATTGGCTTGTCTCTCTGCACAGTCTATATACCTCACAGTATTAATGCACACAGAAGGAGGCCACAGGCCATGCACTTAGATACACAGGCCCTCGTAGACACGATGGGTGGAGCAAAGGCGACAAGTGAAACACTCGGAGTTCCACGGGGAGCGCCGTACCGCTGGTTAAAAACAGGCGTGATTAAAAGCACGCACCTCGGCCTGATCAAACGTCACTTCCCGAAGATCAGCATCGACAAATTTTTCAAACAGGACTGAGTAAATGAGCAAAGACAAATTCGACACAGCGTTCAACATAGAAAATTTGTGGGACGCCGCACTTGAGGCATCCGACGAAGGTTGGCCCGTGTTTCCAATCGACATCAATGGCAAGAAGCCGATACTCAAATGGAAGGAGTATCAGGAACGACGGACCAGCGCCGAAGAGATAGACGACTGGTTTGCCAATGGCGTGCTGGGCCACACTGAATTCAACATGGGCCTAGCCACTGGCCAGCTGTCGGGGATCGTTGTCGTTGACGCTGATACCCCAGAGGCAATCGAGTATTGCGAAGAGCATGGCTTGACCTCGCCGATCTACGTCAATACAAGACGCGGTCGCCACTACTACTGGCGTCACCCTCAAGACGGCAGCCGCCTTCCCAACAAGGTTGGCAGTAACCCCGGCTTTGGTGGCTGGCCACTGTTCGACGGCTTGGACTTTCGTGGCGATGGTGGCTATGTCCTTATGTCTCCTTCGGTCAGCCGCAAGGAAGGCAAGGAAGACTTCATCTACGAGATGAACAAAGGGACAGACTTCGATGAGCTACCTGTGTGGTCAGGTTACACAGCGCCAGCCCAGACAAAGTTTACCGAACCCGAGTTGGCGGCCATGAGCCACGATGATTTTTATGCCAATCTCGATCTCACCGACGTCAGGGTCAAGCGCCCAGACGAGTACATGTCTGTCTGGGACCGCACAAACAAGCTGGTCGAGGAAGTCGGAAAGCTGGCACCGGGTGGCAGCAACGGTCGCAACGAACGGGTTCGGGATTACACTAGCGAACTGATCATGCAGGGCACATGGGGTGCTGACCTCCGTGTCGAGATCAACCGTTTCATGGACGTCTTCTTCACTGAGCGCCTGCCTGTCGGTGAAGTTGAAGCCACCGTGCGCAGCATGGAGCACAGCGAGCGGGTCAATCACCCTGAACGCTTCGGGCCAGAAGGCGAGTACATCGGCCTTCATGGTCGGCTGGCAGAGCGCGGCACCAAGATAGAAGAGAACGCACAGGAGCGCGTGCGTGTACCACTCGTGCCTATGTATGAGGATGACGTACCCGCCATGCTGTTGGAAGCCCAGAGCGAGCGACTGCTGATTGATCCGATCATGCGCCCCGGCTCCATCACCCAAATCTACGGCTACACTGGCCACGGGAAGTCGATGTTCACACTGACACTTCTCTGGCATCTGGCGCTTGGCAGGGACATGGGGCCTTACGCGATACCTCGGCCAGCCAAGACACTGTACTTCGATTTCGAGAATGGGCGTGTCACACTAGGTGAGCGCATCAAGTCGATGAAGGAAAGCTACGGCAGTGTCGGCAAGAACCTTGGTACATGGTCACCAGCTGTCATTGGCGACGACGCTGGTGGTCAGGTCAACCTGAACCGTGAGGAAGGCATGGACCTGTTGTCTGACTGGATCGACCAGACAGAGCCTGACGTTGTCGTGATCGACACGATCCGATCTGCATGGCCGGGGCTGGTGGAGAATAGTGCGGAGGAATGGGCCAAGGTCAACCAGTTGCTTATCTCTGTACGCAACCGTGGCATCGCCATCATCGTGCTACACCACGCCAATAAGCCGGGAGAGAATAGCCTTGGTCGTGAGGCTGGCTCATCGAACCAGCTGACCGCCATCGAAACGCAAATCCGTATCACTCAAATGTGGGAGGATGCAGACGTGGCCACCGAGAAGGGTGGCAAGCAGATAAACTTCGATCTGCAAGGCAACATGGAGAAGCTGCTGGACAACCCCGGACATGACCGTGTCTTGATGTGGTTCGAGGTTACCTACGGCAAGGTCCGTGAGTGGACAG
>Ga0208299_1001950_pt1 | contig 14555 bp, 14 predicted proteins | sample 15_taG_FD_184089 | JGI IMG/M metagenome (GOLD analysis project Ga0208299, IMG submission 184089) | Marine viral communities from the Subarctic Pacific Ocean - 15_ETSP_OMZ_AT15312 metaG (SPAdes) (version 2) | ecosystem: Environmental > Aquatic > Marine > Oceanic | place: Pacific Ocean | collected...
CCTTCCCAATACCATTCATAAGATGCTGCACCTGTTCCATTCCAAACTAAATTGTCATGAAACTTTGCACTGTTTGTATAATATCCTGCGTCATCCAATCTTGTGGTAGTCAATTCAGACAAAGTATTACCGTCCGAATCTTTTATTTTTATATGTAAATTATATGAATCATTTGCCCCTGTTGAAGATCCACAACTAAAAGAACTATTACCATCTTCACAGTTTTGTACACTAAAATAACTATTTAACTGTATTCCACCGTTTAATTTGTTTTGCGTTGTAGTATACGTTGTGCTTGATTCCGTGCCATCAATTCCTATTAAAGTATCACTGGCTGATACTTTCATGTCACGACTAGATTCTAGTTCTCCACTAAACGCTTTACCACAATTCCCCTCGACTGTTGTACCACAAGTTATTGTAAATCCGTTGTGTGTTGAATTGTTTGATAAATTACCTGTACCTGAGGTTACACCATCCAGATCAAAGTTATCCACGCTGGAAGATGTTGTCCCTGCGTTAGGTAAGATATTGGTTGTTGTTGCTGTATCATTCTCTGCTTTAACTGTATCAGCAAAACAACTTGCTAGCAAATAAATGCATATGAAAACTATGAATAGAAATTTGATTTTTATTTTGGTTCTGTCCATGTGACTTTATCTACTTCTTTTAAAGATATGGCGTTAGGAGTAGGTGCTACCTTCTCTCTTTTTTTCATACGCTTAACATATGCTTTATAATCTGGTCTCTCAAAGTCATATTTATTCCATAAAGCATGAGCATCCTTACCAATTTTTCCGTCAATTGGACAAGGTGTTCCTGCTTGTATCATGCTTTCAAATACTCTTTCATCTTGGCATAAGATTGCAACCGCTGCAACTTTCATACCAAAGTCATTTAGAATCCGAGCTAGTTTAAGTCGTTCACAATTTTTGTCAATGAAATGCTTACCGCCAGAAATACCCACACCAAATGTTTGTAGGCCTGCGGATGCACCTACGGCGCATACGTCTTGTGTCATTGAATTGTAAGAAGGTGCTCCTGCACTTGGAGGTGCAGATCTTATATTAGAATTAGATGTATTAGATGTTGTTGAACTTGAGCTACTTCCTGATTCGTAAGTTGTACTTTGTTCATACCCGCCTTCAATACTTGTATTAGATCCCGAAACATTCGTTTGTGTTTCTGCAGAATAGGCTGTTGAACACACCATTAGTGTCAGTATTAAAAAGATATACAGGTACTTCATCAATTCTCATAAACTCCTAAGTACAATTGTTTTTGTCTAAATCAATCGGTTTGTCGCTACCATAAAACCATATCCAAGATGAAATTTTTGTTCCTTCTTGAGTATAGGTACATTTTTTGCCGACCGAGCAGGCGCTCAAGGCAAATAATAGTGCGAGCACTAGAAATAATTTATTCATTTGGCTCCTCTGTTTTTTCTTCGTTTTGCGTTTGACAACACTCTCCGTTGTCTTCTTTTTCTTTTGAGTGCGTATCACAACATTTTTTTGGATCTATTGGCATACTTCACACTCTTCATGTTCACAATTCATACAATTACACACTCCATACATATCACCATGTTCCTTTAAAGAACAGTGGCAATTGCAATTACAATTTTTACACTTTGTCATCTCGGTTTAAATAGTCCCATACTTTTTTAAATTGTGTTTTTATCCATTTAATCATTTTGTTCCTTCTCAAAACCTTCTTTTAAAAGCTCGGAGGTAGTTTTTGTTTCTTCAATGTCATAGAAGAATTTATCCGAATCTTCTGTTCTCCATTTTCTATCATCTTCTACATTCCACTCCGTCGTCTGAGTTTTCCAATCATAAGGTATATCATCTCTTACCGTAAAGGATGGAATACTCCAGATTATTCTATTATTGGGCTGAGCCGCATAGTTACCATTTTCTAGGGCTATGATGTGTGCGCATTTATGTTCTTGCGGGATCTCCGAATGATCAGTGTCCACTATATTACTCTCTGGATGACCCCAGTCAACCGTAAAAAGATACGCACCAGGATACCATTCCTTATCTTTTCCTATGAATTTACAGGACTGACCGTCTAAGACATCAAAAGAAGTAATAGCAGGATAGTAACTAAAGCAATTCCAAAGCTCCAGCTCATCAAGTCGCATCCTAGGAACCTCATTTGCTTTAAATCCTCTTTGTATGAACGCAGAGATTGGCAAACGGTAGAATACAGCTCCGTTTTCCATAATTGCATGAAAGAGTATAGGACGCCCTGTAATCGATGCCATACCAAAGATAAGACAGTCTTCCACTTCTCCATGGTGTTCTTGAAGGTCATATAAATATTCTTTTCTTACCTGCGCATACGTGGCAGGAATGTTTGCGTTCAAGTAAGCCATGTATCATCCCTTAAAGTGCTGCGATTATTAAAATCACAAGTACAACACCTGCACCGATACAAACTTTTCGGTGATCTTTCCAGATCTGTTTAACTGTTTCCATAGTTCCTCCTAATTTATATTGCCCCAGTTTTGGCCAGCTTCATAGTCTACCTTATTAGGTACTTCCAGCTCAACTGAAGTTTCCATTATTTGTACTATCTGTTTAGCTTCTTTATCATCTTTTACGGAAATATCCAACTCATCATGTACTTGTACATGAGGTATAATTCCTTCTTTATGTAGATTAATCATTGCTTTTTTAGTCATATCGGCTGCGGATCCTTGTATTAATCTGTTTAATGCCTTGTAGGTGTAGGCTCTCCTAATACCTGGTCCGTGTTCCAAGAGTGCTTGGTCATGAGGTAATGCTTTATGAATCCCGAACTGATTGGGTTCCCATAAATGAAAACGACACAGTCTTCCAAGTAATGTTCTAATTTTACCTGATTCTTGAGCACGTTTCATGACCGCGTCCATGAGTTGTTTCACAAAAGGAACTTTAGCATGATAGGTTCTAAATAAATTTTCAGCCTGAAGTTTACTAACTCCCAGTTCAGCTTGTAATTTATTTTTTCCCATTCCATAAAATAATCCTAAGTTAATTGTCTTGGCTTGACGTCGTGGAATATCAGCCATATCTGCAACGATCTTATGAAAATCGGCATCTTCATTTTTATAAGACTCGACGACTTCATCAACTCCATATAAATTTTGTAAGGAGGCATAATGTACGACGAGTCGGGGTTCTTGTTGATTGTAATCAAAACATCCCCATGTACATTTTTCTTCAGGAATAAATAAAGATCTGATCCGTGGTCCAAGTTCCTTGTTCCTTGCTGGAATTTGCTGGAGGTTTGGATTATTCATCGAGAATCTTCCTGTTACCGTTCCTCCACCGTCCCCACGCAGTTGATTAATTTCCGCATGGATTCTACCTTTTTGGCTATGTTTTAAAATGGTATCTATAAAAGTTGTGTGGGCTTTATTTATTTCTCTAGCTTTAGCAATACACTTCACTACATTGTGTGGGTGATTCGCTAAAAAATTTTTAGTGAAACTTGGAGCCTGAGTCTTAACCGTTCGTTCATAAGGCAATCCTAATTTGTCAAAAACCTTGGCAATTGAACGCGCAGCCCATATCTGCACATCTATCCCCGTACTTACTAACACCTCCCCCAACATTTTTTTCTCTTGTTCTACTAACGTTTTCTTTTCGATCGCGGCTTGTTCTTGATTTACACGCACTCCGAGAAATCTCATATCCACTAGACAAGGAAATAATTCCATTTCCATTTTGAATACGGCTCCAATATCTTGAATTAAAATTTCGTTCTTAAGTATTTGCCACAACTCCAGTGTGAGTTGGGCGTCACGCTCTGCGTAAGACCCTACGTACATTGCTGGTAGTTTATACATTTCAGCTTTTGGGTCTACGCCCCAGGATTTAGCAGCTTCATATAAAGCTGATTCGTCTTTTCCTTTTTTAATATAATCTCTACAAACTCCATTTAAATCATAACGTAATCGATTTTCATCGACTAAGCCTGCAGCAATCATCGTGTCTATGATTCTTCCATTAATTTTTAAACCTAATGATCGCAACCAACAAACATCATACATCGCATTATGAAAAAGTTTATCTGAAGGAGTTTTTAAAACATCTTTGAGCCATTTTAAAACCATCTTACGATCCATATTACCACCACCTTCATGGGCGATAGGATAGTATGCACAAAAATCTTCTGTTGCTACAGAAATTCCAACGACTTCACCAACTCCAACAACAGATCCTGATCCCATTCTTATATTTAAGTTTGGATCTTTTGTTTCTAAATCAATTGCAATCTCGCATGCTTGCGTTAAATCTGGAAACTCCTCTGGCGGGAGCCACTCTGTCTGTGGCTTGAAGAGAGGAATTTGCATTAAGAATAATCCCTCTCAATAATCATATCTATAAAATGTTTTGCTTTTAACAAATCTTCCTTTCCTCCTTTATCTTGATGACGTATCACATATTTAATAACAGTTCCTTCGGGATAAAGCAACTTATTCTCAGTACAAAATGCACTAGGTTGAATTTTATATTTCCTATAATGATTCCCACCTATCTGTTTTTTCCATACACTCATAAGCGAAATGATTTATAAATATCTTTAGGTCTAATAATATGTAAATGATCTTTAGTTCGTGTTGCTCCAACGTAGAATAATCGATTCTCGTCGTTCGGAAACCGATCCATACTTTTTTGAGTATTCCTGCTTAAATCAGTAAGAAGAACTACGTTTGAACATTCTCCTCCCTTGACACCATGAATTGTCGATAATAAAATCCGCGGTTCTTTATTGAGTTGTTCACCATTCGCTCTCATTTTTCGAATATATTCAATTTGATTCTGTGGAGCAGCATCAAAAGCTTCATACCAAACTTTTTTAGTTTTTAATCCTTGGTTGTTATAGGCTTCCGTCATACTGTAAGATTTATCTTTGTTTAAGTATTGAAGATTTTCTTTTTGATAATGGTCGGGAGACATATAGGAAGCCATTCTTTTAATTTGATCATGATTTAAGTCATTGTTTTTACGCCATCTTTCCCAATCAATGACCGCTTCATGTAAATCTTTTTCATACCCTTTCTTAAATTTATTTCGATAATATAATCCCTTAGAATACAAAACGTTTTCCAATTCATTCAACATGTGACGAGTTCTTGCTAATACAAACCATTTTCCGCTACTCATATCCACATCTTTAAATTCATGATAATAAGAAAGTTGTCCACTTTTACTTTTAGGTGCCCACTCTTTATGAAGTCTTTTGGAGATTCTTTTAACAATTCCCATGGCTAAATCATGTACCACTCCTGGCACTCGATAGGATTCTGTAAGCTTTAATATTTTTCCTGTTTGAGTAATAAAACTATCCACATCCGCACCCGCCCATCTAAAAATAGCTTGATCATCATCCCCTGCAATATAATTATCCTCGGTTTTATCCCAAATAGATTTGGCCATATTCCATTGCAAGCGAGATAGATCCTGAGCTTCATCAATAAATACAACATCAAATTTAGGGGAAGCATCTGATTTTATAAAATCGGAGATCATGTCATTGAAATCAATAAGTCCATGAGCTTTTTTATAACTTTCTAATTCACTACTTAAAATTTTTAAATCTTCGACGGAAACCTCCTGAGAATGTTCTTTTAAATTATATTGTTGTTCAGGCGTAATACCTCTTAATCTGGCAAGTTGAATAATTCTTAAATAATCACTGTTGGTGGTAAATAATCCTGTTTGGTCATCGTCCCATTCATTATAATCTACACGTATTCCCGTTTGTTTTCCTACATCAGCATAATGTTTACGTTGCATTACATTTTCTTTTTTAATACCCAGTCTTCTAAAGGCTAGGGAATGGAGGGTTCGAAAATAAGGAAGATCGTCTTCGGTTAAATTAAATTTATCCATGGCTCTATCTCTTGCTTCGTAAGCTGCTTTTTGAGTAAAGGAAAAATAACCAATACGATTAGGATCGGTTGTTTTTAAATATTTATCTACTTCGTTTAATAAAGTTTCTGTTTTGCCTGTTCCTGGTGGTCCTAATACAATAGTTTTCAAAATACCTCCTTAGGTTTAAATTGTTTAGGGCGATATACATTTTCAGCTTTTTCAAACTTTTCTATCGTCATGATTGTTTTATTTTTCTTTCCTATTATTTCTCTTTTAATTTTACATCCACACTTGTCTCTCAATAACATCTGTGTTTCATCATATTTTTCAGTCCACCTTCTTTTAAGAAGGTGAGAATTAAAAAATTCTCTAAAAATAAAATGATGTGTTCCTTCATGTGTCCAGACATTTCCCCGAAGCATGTCTTCTTTTGTAGCGCCTGCTGCTGTACGGTCGGTACAGTATACTTCAAGATGATCCAGCAGTTGTTCTACTTTTGAAGATCCTTCAGGTGGTTCAACAATTTCTATGTTAGCAAACAATAATCTTACCATCTCATTAAAATCTTTTTTCTTTAACGTTGGTGGGACTTTATTAACATATTCCATTACCGCTCTTTGAAATAATCTTTGTTCTTGAAGATACGAAGTATCTTTGAGTTTTACTCGTTCACCATCAACATTAACGTAATAATAAGGTTCATCTAAATTAATTTTCTGTAGATCACTTAAATCAGGAAATAAGGATTGACCCCTGATACCATACTTTCTTGTTAAACATAATTTCTTATCACAATGATCACACATTGGTTCTTCATTACACTTAAATCCTAATTCTCTATTTAAATTATATTTTATTTTTTCTTGGATAACTCTGTCTTCTAATGGTGGGTCAAAATATTTATAATTAAAAGAGTTAATATGTTTCTGCCAGTCTTCTGGCCATTTTCGTTTTGCGTATTGAATATATTGGTAAAGCACCCTATCTCTCCCATCGTTTAATTTAGTTTGAGTTAAGGATTCTATACAAGGGGGACCATCACTAAATTCTGATGGTGGTCTTTTTAATTCTAATTTTTCTAATTCTTCAGGAGTGAGTCGTTTTATTGCTAAAAAAAATTGAGATAGTGTAATAGCTTCACCTTTAAAATTAAAGGCATATCTTGTGGTATTTGTTGAATTAAAATATGGTAAATTTAAAAAATTTCCTGTATCATCTTCCGATTTCAATTCAATCTGTTTTGGAAAAACTTCCGCACTGCCGAACCCTAAAAACGCACTAATTGCTGTGAGCTTATCTCGTAAAAGTTTAGCTTCTACTGGAATAGTAGTAAATAGAAAAATGTGCGCTCCTCCACTTTTAGATCGACATACAGTTAAAGGTAATTGATTATTATTAATAAGATTGATAAGTTTTTTATGGTTTAAATTATATTTATCAACATCTATACATCCCCATCGACATTTATTGTTTTCATCAATTGGTATAATTCCTAGACTTGGTTCAATGCCATTTAGATGATCTTGCCAAAGTTTATCGGTGACGGGTTCACGTTTAACGAAAGATTTTCCTTTAATCTTTGTTCCGTCAGAACTTTTCTTTTCGACGTAAGTACACCCGTGAGCTCGTTTTAATCCTGTAAATAAATCAATAAAATTCTTCATAATAGTTTCGCGGGGCGGTTTAACTCTCGCGCCACCGCCCCTTTCTTCTTCACAAAGAAGTTATTAAAACGGTGCTTCGTCTTTTGGTTGCGATTCGCCATGTTTTGCCACAACAGCGCCTTTTGAGACGTTTGTAGAAAAACCTTTAGCGATCTCATAGATCCCTTTGTCAGTGATTGGTCCAACCTTGGACACATCCCAACCAAACCATGTACCTTTGTCATTAGACTGTTGTACAGTTTTTAGTTTATAAATGTGGCTATATGTTGGCGGTGTAAATAAACCATTTTTACCCTGCATTTTGATCCCCATCATCATTGAGTTCCACTTACGACTAATTTTTAATTGAGTCGCTTTCATAGAAATCAAAGCTGTTGTAGGAGTTTTGCCGAGTAATACTACAAAGTGACTTACAGTATTTTCCAGATAGTTACCATTAGCTAATCTATCCTTAAAACTTTTATCTCTTGTAGTTTTAGGTATGTCGTCTCCTGCGTCATAAATATTGACGGGAGCTCCTTTACTTTCACCTCTGTCTTGCCATTCTATGTACTGTCTTTTGTAATAGACGGGCAATACTTCTACCCCCTTTTCGCCATCATACAATTCGTTAGTAACGGTATTGATGATCATGCCAGGTTGTGAACCGTCGACATATTTAGCGTCCCTCTTATTTACTTCAGGGGATAATTGGCCCAAGACTTTAAGAAATGGTAAAGCTAAATCTTCTTGCTTTATATTCGTAATCCCTTGGCCTGCATCAGCTTCAAATACATTTGTAGCTAATGGTCCTGCATTTTCACGTTTCGTGATGTTTGCTTCTTTGTTCATGTTTATTGTTTCCTTTTTATTGTTGTTTTATTCCCAATGAATACATTGAAAATTTCCGTTGGCAAAGGTTTCCCCGCCTCAATACGCTCACGGACAAGCGCTTTCAGAGTCATGGGCTCAACCTTCAACTTTTGTGTCGGTTGATACCCTTGACCCTTCGCAAGTTCAGCATATTCTGCTGCCTTGTTATCTTCGTTACGTCCAAAAGATACAGTTAATTCATTCTTTATTATATCTCCTAAATCGTTTTCACGAAGCCAGTTAAACGCCTTCTCTTTATTTGCGTGAGTAATAGTGGCGCTATAATTTGTTTTAACTTCAACGGATGATCCATCCGCAAGTTTGAGATAAGATAGTCCCATCTCTGTTAACATAGTGGGAATAGCTTCTCCAGAAATCTGTTCTAAATCTTTTTTTCTCTGTTTAAGATACTCTTCATTTTGCTCTATGTCTTTCTGTATACCCTGCATCTCTTTTATTTTATTTGCAAGTTTATCTATATTGTCTGTTTTATCTAAGATTTCCGTTTGGTCCTCTTCGAAATTAATTTGATTCATCTAAGTCTCCTTTCTCGAATAAATTGATGTGAATCGGATAGTATTTTCTTTCTTGTTTGTCCCATTTTAATAAATTAAATTTTCCACTTGTCATATCAGCAACGATCGAACATGCTACTCCAATGATAGCAGGATCTCCTGTTAATAATAAAAAATCTTCAGTGGTATAATCTCTTAAACCTTTTCTTAATTTAAAAATTAAAGGACCTGGAGAAAATATCATTTGCGAAAGTTCAGGTAATAGAAATTTAAAGGTTCCATATTCAGCTGCGCCTAAAATATTAATCTTAGGTTTACCATCTTTGGTACCCGCAATCTCTTGTATTACATATACAATCGGCGATTTAACTTTTCTACTTTCTTCCATTGACATTATATATAAGATATCCTATATATTAAGTCAATAGAAAGATGAAATATAAATTTAAGACGAAACCGTATGGTCATCAGTTGACCGCTTTAGAAAAATCCTGGAACAGGGAAGCGTATGCTTATTTCATGGAGATGGGTACGGGGAAAACTAAAGTCCTTATTGATAATGTGGCCATGCTCTATGATCGCGGAAAAATAGATGGCGCTTTAATCATCTCGCCTAAAGGAGTTATGGGTACCTGGTACACCCAAGAACTGCCAACCCATTTACCTAATCATATAGAAAATGTGTCCGTTCTGTGGCAAGCTAATATAACTAAATCACAATCACATAAATTAGGAAATTTATTTAAGACTGATGAAAGACTTCATATTCTTATTATGAATGTTGAAGCTTTAAGTACTCAGAAAGGATTAGCATTTGCTCAAAAATTTCTTTTATCTCATAAAACTTTGATGTGTATTGATGAATCTACCACCATCAAAAATCCCAAAGCTAAACGAACTAAAAATATTATTTCTCTCTCTTCCAGAGCCCAATATCGAAGAATTTTAACAGGTTCTCCTGTTACTAAAAATCCGTTGGATCTTTACAGCCAGTGTGAATTTTTAAATGAAGAGCTTTTAGATTTTACTTCTTATTATGCATTCAGAAATCGATACGCAGAAATGAAAACTTTGCATATGCATGGTCGTCAAATTCAAGTTGTAAGTCATTTTAAAAATCTAGAAGAATTATCGGAACAATTAAAAACATTTTCATATCGAGTTTTAAAAGAGGATTGCTTAGATTTACCTGAAAAAATATATATGAAAAGAGAGATTGAATTATCTGCAGAACAAAAGAAAGTATATAAACAAATGAAAGAAGAAGCTTTAGCTAGTTTAAACGGTAAACAAATAACAACGATGACTGTTCTGACTCAGTTAATGAGATTACAACAAATTACTTGTGGTCATTTTGTAGCGGATGATGGCACCACTCAAGAAATAAAAAGTAATAGATTAAATGAATTGATGGACATTTTAGACGAAGTAGAAGGAAAAGCGATTATATGGTGTCATTGGCAAAAAGACATTAAAATTATTAAAGATGCATTAATTAAAGAATATGGTCCGAGATCCGTGGTTGATTATTATGGGCTCACGCCTCAAGATAAAAGACAAAAGAATAAAGACGATTTTCAGAAAAATCCTAAAGTAAGATTTTTTGTAGGTACCCCTCAAACAGGTGGCTATGGTTTAACCCTTACTGCGGCTAATACGGTGATTTATTATTCTAATGGTTATGACTTGGAAAAACGAATTCAGTCCGAGGACCGTGCTCATCGGATCGGGCAAAAGAAGTCTGTAACGTATATTGACATTATGGCCGAAGATACGGTTGATCACAAAATTACTAAATCTTTAAGGAAAAAAATTAATATCGCCTCTGAAGTTATGGGCGAAACATTACGAGAATGGATATAATACTTAATGACAGATTTTTCTCACATTAAAAATCTTTTTCCTAAAAATGAATGGGACGTAGGTTATCTAACTGCAACTCAGTTAAAAATTTGTGCCTATAAACCTATCAAGGGAAAAGCTCATTTTGTTGGTGTGAATTTTATTAATAGTATTCATTTTCGAAATTTGAGAAACTGCATTGTTTTGATTAAACAAACCCCTGATACAGGGGATTATGCTTTTTATGAAGAAGCAGCTAATATTATGAGTAAAAGTGGTTTGCAGTGGCGTCTGATCTATACTAATTTTAAAGAAGCTGCCATTCAAGCGGGTCTAGGAGTAACAGCTAAAAATTCTTTAGTGTATACTTATCGTTTTGGATTCGACAGTAAAATATGTGTCGTCGGTATTCAGGAAATAATTACAAACCTTCCAACTAATAAAAGAGTTAATAGAAAATTATGGAACCGTTGTATAGGCTGTTGGGATTGCGCTATTAATTGTCCAGTTAAAGCTATCCATAATGATGGTGATAAAATGGAAAATAACTGGATAGACAGTGAAGCTTGCGATAATTTTATAAGTTTAAGTGATCATCCCACGATTCCTTCTATTAAGAAGTTTTGGCATCGTCATCTTTATCCTGAGCTTTCTAAAAAAGAAGTGACTGAATTGAATACTTTTTTTAAGGTTCAAGAGAAATATAAAAGGTACGGATATCTTCCTTTTGACAGAGGGGGTTATACTTTTCATCCTTCTTTAGGGCCTCAAAAAAATGGCAAGCCCGTCGACATTCCTTTTTGTAGAGAATGTACTTCTCAACCCAGATGTAGTAAATGGAAGGGACATTATCCGTATTCCAACAAACATACATCCCCGAAAACGTAGGATATACGCGCGAGGCGCAGAAAATTTTCAGTCTTGATTATTTTAAAATGATGGCCACGAGCATCACAAATAAAACGAGCCCCATGTACCTGGTCGGTATAGTAATTAGAGTCCATTTGTAAGATGCCTTACATTTTTCCCATATGAATTTCATTATGCATCTCCTAATACAGGTTTATATCGAGTTATATTATCTTCGTCTTTATAGGCTCTGAGATTCTGCTTTGTATTTTCTTCTTGATCAGGATTGTACGCGACGTGCACCCAGCCTGAGTTGGGTTCGTCTTCGTTCCAGAATTCTAATATCATTTGATCATACATGAGGTTGTTCTTGATCCAATTAAAGACCTCGTTATTTGGTGTACCAAAAATTTCGAAATCCGCCGCCATCCCTTTTGCATGCTGCGAATCCATGGAAGATCCGATGGCAGTACAGAGCTGAGGAGAGCGATATCCGCTGGATATACTCACTACGTGATTAAAATGGTCTCTAACAGGCTGTAGAACGCGCTCACAGAGCAATCTTAGGTTCTCCTGGTGGTCTGGACTAGGGTCGTTAGGAATGCCCTTCCTCTCCGCTGTCTGTGACTTAGTGAGCTCCACTAAGTTAAAATTTTTTGATAATTGCATAGATTATGCCAGATAATGCTGGAACAATTGTAAGGCTATGGTCCCCACCACAGCTAAAAGAACCCAATAGATTTTGTCTATCTTGCCACCCAAGTCACGAATACGTAAACTCATATGTTTCAAATGGTTATTCTTGATAGCAGCCACATCTTTCTTGAGACCTGTGATGTGTCCTTGTAAACTAATAATGTTTTCTCTTACACTTTTGGGTATCATGTTTTTCGTGCAATCTCCTGTTCAGAGGGTGACAATAACGCAGTCTCAGTTCGTGTCAACCCTGTTTGTGGACTCTTTTGCATTGCAGCTACAGCTACATTAGGCATAGGAGTTGGGGGTAATGGGGGAGCCTGTGGTTTTTGACTACTCAAACCTGCTAAAGGATTGACAAGTTTTTTAATTTTCTCAAGACCTTTTTTAATAATACCTGATCCTTCTTCTGGAATAGGATTCCCGTTCGCATCATAAAGGGTCTGTCCTTTTGAATTCTTTTTGTATGTAGTTTTGTCGGGAGTATATCCGTCAGGGAAAAACTGTCTTCTTTTCCAATCTCTTTTAACTTCATCAAGTTCTGTCTTAGGAAAAATAAATGCTTCATTTTCAAAGAAGAAATAGTCTTCACTCTTCTCTGACTGTTCTTCCATAGCTCCTCTAACGTACTCTACCTTTTGATTGAACCTGGGTTCCGAATAGTTAGTCGGAGTAAAGATCCCCCTCATTAAATTTCTAACCAGAGTTTCATCGGTTCCTGCTTTTTCTAATATTTTTTTTATGGTTCTAGCATCTACATTCAATAGCTTCATGTCTTCAATACGAATAAACATATCCTTTTGGAATCTGAAATCTTCTTCCTGCATCTTGTCAAATTCTTTCACCATATCGGATGGAGTATTACTATAGTAATGTTTAGCATCGTAGAAACCATCTGCTTCATCAATATCTCTTCTTTCCCTATTAAGAGTCGCTGCGTAGTATTTTAAATCAGACTTGGTATCAATTCGAATCAAACGAATCCCCGAGAACAATGCTAACAGTTCATCAAAAGTGTTCACAGGTTTACCACCCTTCGTTAAATCTTTTCTTAGGCCTGCACTTATTTTCTCACTCGTTAGCCACACACCTGGTTTGATTCCATCCATGATGTAAGCGAAAGAGTTATTAATCTTCGTGGAAAGACTATCTCCACTAGTATACACTCTTCCACCACCAGGTTTTCTTCCTCCTCCAGCAGTGACATCAACCAATCGATCATAACCTAATGGTTCGGATACAAAAGGTTCCATAATTTCCATCATCGGTCCTTCAGGACTGAATAAAAGTCCAAGAACATAGTCATCCACATCTTCAGGATTAATATCTTGAGCTGCGGCTTTAGTAATGGCTGCCTGTATAGGTCTTTGTAAAACGTCATATGGCATGAAGTAAGTAAAATTAACAGCTAAGCTTTCTCCATCTTCCCATCCTTTAAGCATCATTAGATCTGCATTTCTATTCCAGCTAGCAGCAAAGGATCTTTTGTATGCATCCTCTTGAGACTCCGTTGTGTTTGTTAAGTACTGACTCACTTCTGACATGCCTTTTCCTAATCCATAAAGCGTCATGAAAGATCCCATCAATCTTCTCAATCCCATCTGTCTAATCATTATGTTAGGATGTGAAGACATCTTTAAACCTAATGCAATGTTAGTGGTTGTAGTTCTAATCATTTCTGCAGGGAACGATACGAAATTTCCTAGAGGGAATTTTCTTAACGCCTGAATAACGGGTGGTACTTTACTATAAGTAGGATAAGAATTTCTAATCAGATGAGCTGCTGCCTTATCTAAAGCATCATCCAACGTGAGCTTAGCTCCTGTTACTAAATCTGTTTTATCAAATGGAGCTCCTATATGTCTCATGAATTTAGCGACGTCATCTACATTATGCAAAGCTTCAAGCAACATGGAGCGATCAAATTGAAAGCCATAAAACTTCCAAAGGTTATCTCCTCCTGCATAGACACGTCCGACCTTATCGGCTTGGGCCATGCCCATCATTCTTTCAAATAATTTATCAAAGGTATTAAGTTTTCCTGTTTTTAATTCTGCGAGTACTGTTTTCATTTCAGTTGCTACAATGTTTTCATCATAGACTCCGAGTCTTACGAGCTTGGCTATCTGTTCATTAAATGCGACTTCATCAATTCCTTTTCCTTCTTTAAAGACATCTCGAATTACCATACGAAAAGAATCGGTAACACTGGCACGATGACCAATGTGACCTGCGTTCAAAGCAAACATGGAAGCTGATGTAAC
>Ga0208299_1001951_pt1 | contig 14547 bp, 4 predicted proteins | sample 15_taG_FD_184089 | JGI IMG/M metagenome (GOLD analysis project Ga0208299, IMG submission 184089) | Marine viral communities from the Subarctic Pacific Ocean - 15_ETSP_OMZ_AT15312 metaG (SPAdes) (version 2) | ecosystem: Environmental > Aquatic > Marine > Oceanic | place: Pacific Ocean | collected...
AAGAAAAAACTCTTATAGGAAAACCGAATCCATTATTTGCAGCACAAACACAAGAATTAAAGGATGCTGAAGACGCCACTATTGAAAGAGTAGTAGAAAAAACAAAAGGTCCAAAAACAGCGAAAGGTAAAGTTACAAGAGAAGCAGAAGCAGATGAGATTCGAGAATTAACTGAACGAGCAGAAGCCGCAGGTATGCCAAGTGACGCCGCCTTAGAAAAAGCTAAAGCAGATGTTATTACTGGAACTCTTTCTGCAGGAGCAATAGCAGATAAACAAATAGGTATTGGCGGGCAGATGTCCGACACACCGCAAGCAGAATCAAAATCACGAGAAGCAATTACAGGCTCTGCATCAGAAGGAGATGCATCTCAGATAGGAGGTATTCCGACACTACAAGCAGCTACTAGACAAGCAGTGACAGGAACTGCGCGTACAGGCGCGGCTGCTTCTATGATAGCAGAAACAGGAGATCTTCCGCCAGCAGTTGCTGAAGCTATTATATCAGATCCCGCAACAGTTACAGCACAAATAGATAATGAAGATGTAAATGTTCAGGCTGCTGTAGCTGCATTACCTACAGAAGCTTTAGTTTCTTCACAGATGGAAACACTTCTTGCAGGTATGGAAGAGGGTGAAACACCTATATGGGCAAGACCAGCCGTGGCATCTGTACAGGAAATGATGGCACAAAGAGGATTAGATGTCTCTACAGTTGCTAGAGATTCTTTATTTAATGCAATTATTCAAACTGCTTTGCCAATGGCACAAAGCAATGCACAAGCACTGCAACAAAGAGCTACACAGAATTTAAGCAATCAACAACAAGCTAATCTAGCTGTATCACAACAAGACATGCAAAGACGTATGACTAATGTTGCTAATAGTCAAACAGCCGCTAGTCAATCAGCACAAATGGCACAACAAGTTTCTATACAACAAGGAACTTTTGAACAACAAGCAGGCATACGAACAGCAGAATTACAACAACAAACAAGACAACAGAACTTACAGAACCAACAAGAAGCTGCAAAACAAACTGCTGCTCAACAACAACAAGCAAACCTAGCCAATCTATCTAACGAACAACAGATGGAAGCTCTAAATCTTCAAGTAGAAGCTGATAGATTAGGAGCAGAATTTAGCGCTGAACAACAAGTAAATCTAGCTAAGTTCCAAACAGCCGCAGACTTTATGGCTAAGAACGCTGCCTTTTCGCAGGATATGGAAAAAGCCAACATGACTTCAGCCGAACGTCTTGAACTGGCTAATCTTGCAGCAAAGAATCAAGCAGCCGCAGAAACAATGTCAAGCGCTGAAAAGATTGAACTGGCAAATCTTGAAGCTAAAATGCGTGTGGGTATAACGAATGCAAACTTAGCAAATGCAATGGGTGTTGCACAGTTAAGTTCAGATCAAGCAATAGCTATGCAGAACGCACAGGTAATTGCTGGTATGGATATGGCTAATTTTAGCGCAGAACAACAAACAGAATTAGCCAATAGTAAATTCATGCAGTCTATAACAATACAAGATTTTAGCCAAGAACAACAAGCAGCTATGCAGAATGCAACAGCTATGGCATCTTTAGATATGGCAACGGTTGATCAAAGAACCAAACTATCTATAACAAACGCACAAAACTTTTTACAAATGGATATGGCTAATTTAAACAACGAACAACAATCGTTTGTAGTGGCAGCTCAAATGAGACAACAAGCTCTGTTAAGTGATCAAGCAGCGTTTAATGCAAGTGAACAGTTCAATGCCGCCTCACAGAACCAGTTGGATCAATATATGACTGGACTAGCACAACAAATAGAACTAACAAACAAACAAAGAAACGATGGCATGCAACAATTCAATGCAACACAAAAGAATGCTGCAGAGGCTAGAAGAATTGGCAACATACAACAAGCTAATATGTTAGAGGCTCAGATGCAAACAGATGTGTCTAAATTTAATGATCAACAAGATTATAACAGAGAACAGTTTAATACACAACAATCAAATGTTATCGAGCAATTCAATGTGAACTGGCGTAGGGATGCTAACAAAATAGATACCGCCGCAATAAATGCAGTTAATCAACAAAATGCTCAGAATGCTTTTGGTTTAAGCACACAAGCTATGAGTTTCATGTGGCAAGAACTTCGAGATCAAATGGATTATAGTTTTAAAACATATGACAATGATCAACAAAGAAAAGCATCTTTAATTGTAGCAGCTTTAGGTAATGAAGCAGCAGCAGGGGAAGATGGTTGGTCTGAGAACTGGAGCGGTTTCAGCACACTAATAACAAGCATGACAGGATCATAATTATAGAGGAACTAAAAGATGGGATTATTAAGTAAAATAACACCAAGATTTTTCAAGACAACAGTAAGGAAAGTAGGTAAAGCAATTAAATGGGCAACAAAGCCTATTAGAAAAGTACTAAGAAAAGTTTTAAAGCCTATTGGAAAAGCTTTTGATAAGCTTGGTTGGGTAGGAACATTAGCTTTAATGATTTGGGGAGGACCTATAGGTGCTTGGTTTGGTAATTGGATGAGTACAATGGCACAAGGAGTTATGTCGATGTTACCAACAGGCGCCGCTACATTTTTACAATCAGTTGGTAATGGTATTATGAAGGCTGCTAATTTTGGAAAGTCTATATATAAAAGCATAACGGATGTTTTTAAACACGGCTTAAATAAAATTGGACAGGCTTTTGGTATGGCAGATCCTGGAAAATTAATGTTTAGTAAGGAAAAGTGGATGGCTGGTGAAGGTTTAGGATTTAAGCCTGGCACTAAAGCAACGTGGGGAATAGGCGCTCCATTAAAAGAAAAAACACTTACTGGCGCTCTTGATGAGTGGGTACATAGAAGTTTACTAGGTCAAAAAGATTATCAATCTTCGCCATTATTTACAACTACTGGAGAGCCATTAGGTCTTGACGGTCTTCCTGGTCAACAAAAACAACCAACCACACGACAAGAAGTTTGGTCACCAGAAGAATTAGAATTTAAAGTGCCTGAAGTAAAGCCTATAACAGGTGTTGATGTGGCAGTAGATGCAATAGATCCAGTAACAAAATTACCTGTTGGTGTGGAGGAAATTAAACCGACATTGAATTTTGAAGATGCAAAATGGAAAGATCCAAGCCTATTAGCGCCAGAAAAAAGCAGATGGCAGCAGTGGCAGGAAAGAAGAAAGACACCGCTTAAGGATTTTTATGATGATACATTTGATCCTAAAGTAGAAGCCTATAAAAAATCTACAATTGGAAAAACAATAACCTATGGAACGTCAGGTTATGGTGCATATGCAGCAATTAGAGGAACGCCAGATTATGAACAACCTTTTTATAATGAAAATATAGGAATATCTAATGCTATGCTTCAACAAACTGAACAGCCTACTTATATGGATACTTTAGCTTTTACAGGAGACTCTGCACAACCAACAGATACATTTACTACATTAGCAGAGCGCTATTTAACAGGCTTTGGTTATGCTCCACCTACAGGACAAACAGATTATTTTAATCATGCAATGCAGATGCCTGGTTACGGATATACATTTGATCAATATTTATATGATAATGCAGGGAATTATGGATAGGAGTAAAAAATGGCAATAGAACAACCACCACAAATTAACATGTTCGAAGGAGCAATACCTGGTCAATCTATGATAGCAAGTCCTGAGAGTAAGATGAAGTGGGATGGACCGCCTAAATATGCTGGCTTTAGAGAAGCATCAGAAGCTATGTTTTTAGAGTTATTAGAACCAGAAACATTAAAATCTATTGTAACTTTATTACAAAGAGATATACCTGTTTCGGAAATTACTAGTATAGTATTGATTACTGGTTTTTCAGAAGGAAAATATAATCCTGATTTATTAATGATGTTAATAGAACCAACTATGTATTTTATAATGGCAATCGCTGATCGTTTTGGAATAGATCCAAAGATATACAAAGGCGAAGAGGAAGAGTATGATTCAGATATGGATAGCGATATTTCAGCAGAAGAGAATAGAGAAGACATAGGCGCAGGAATACAGAAACTATTTACTAATAAAAACACATCTCCTAATCTTAAAAATACAATTAGTAAATCTGAAATAGCACAGAAATTAGCTGCTATAGATACTGAAAGTTTAATGGCTAAGCCTGAAGAAGAACCAATACCCACAAACTTATTAGAACAAAGGAAATAAAATGCCAGATTTAAATAATTATAAAAATATGTCTATGGAATCATTAGGCAGTATGTTGATTAGTCAAAAAGCTGCGGGTGAAAAAAGAATTAGAAGAAGAACACGCAAAGATGATAAAATAAATAAAATACTTGCTGTTCTTTTAGGCGGGCAAGCTATGTTTAAAGCAGCACTTAAAGATAGACTACTTGAAGTAGACCAATTAGAGCTAGTACAAAAAATGTCTGACTCTCAAGCAGCAACCGAAATGCAATCAATAGCGCAGATATATGGCGGATTAGATAAGGACTTTTTATTGGCAAATGATGCTTGGGATAAATACCAAGATTATGATAATAATGCCGAGCAGATTAATATATTTAGAGAAGGCGCAGCAAATGCATTAACAGCTATAATACAGAAAAAAAATCCAACCTTAGTAAAAGAGCTTGGGGATATGCGAATACTTGAGATGGAGATGCGAAGTGTAGTAGATAAATACATGGCTCCATATTTCTTTAAACAATTAACAGTACAAGATGCTATAGATTTAGGTAATAAAGAGTGGGCAGGAAAAACAAGAGCGCAAGTTATAACTACTGGTGCTATGGATTATTTTGGAACAGACGCAGAAACAGCAATGAGTCAAATGTTCAGTGTTGATACTAATCTTTTACAAGGAAATAGATTAAAAAATAAAATCCTTAAAGAAAGAGAACTAGGTAGTAAAGCACGTTTAATTCCAACACTTTCAAATCTATTTAAAGGAGAAGCTACTATATTTAGTAAGGGAGATCCTACTGAAGTGGAAGGAATAAAAAAGGTATTAGAGGTAACAGATCTTGATCAGTTTATGGCTCCTAAACTAAAAGAAATAATGATAGATTTACGAGGTAGTTTAGCAGATCGTTCAATGGACAAAGCAAGAATGAATGAAACTGCAATGAAAAAAGATCTAGCCGAAGGTAGATTTAATAGAATATCACAACAAGTTATTCAAGAACGAAAAGAAGCATTAAGTAGTGGTTCACCAGCAGAACTTGAAAGACTAAGCCAACGAGTGTTTGTTAGTGGTCAGGAGACCTCTTTAGGTGAAGCATATGCACACCAAATTAGATTATTAGAAATGTCACACAAAATAATATTCAACGCTGAAGGAACAGATTTAGATCAGAAATATGGTAATACTATATTAGCGCAAGCACAAGTTTTAGTTGATCATTATGAAGGAAGAGATCAAACTTTAAGAGATGCAGCAATAGCGCAAATGAAAATATCTAATCCAAAATTAAATTTTGATAAGGCATTACCAACAGATATTTATAAAGCTGCATATTTATCTACTATTAATAATGCGTGGGCAGCCGCTACACCAGAAGACTATATAAACACATCGTTTCGTGGAAAAGGACCTAGTTGGACTTTAGAACCAGGTGAAACAGGCTATGTAGCAGGAGAACTTGCAATAGATGCAGCAAGACCTAGCGCTTGGCGTCCTTATATAAGAGAAGAAAGAAAATCAAATCTTATACCTAAAAATATAGATAGACTTAGCGCTCATTATACACCTGCAATTCGAGAAGTAGGTCCTGATGGAAAGCCTGTTTATTCAGAAGAATTACTTAGACTTATAGAATACGCAGATGCAGAATCTATAGATAACGCACGTATAGTAGTTTCAAATTATTTAAACGATGTACAGGACAGAGGCTACGGACAAGAAGGTGAACAGATTTTAGAAGTTATGTTAAATGATGATAGAGTAAATAAGATATTTTCTGATACAGGAGACAAGGGAGATTTATTAAATTCTTACAGATCAGGAAAGCTTAGTTTATACCGACCTGTAACTACGTCTGCGGTGCTTGGAATGCCTTATACTTCAATAACAGACACATCAGCATATGAAGACTTTACAAAAGAGGCGTCTTTAGAGGAAGTATTTCCAGAAAGAATACAACCACAATATGATATTCCTCAGATAACATCTCTTTTAGATAGAGAATAATCATGGCTAGAGTTAGATTTAATCTTCCTCAAAACGATGCTTGGGAAGCTTTCAATAAGCACATGGCTAGTTTAAGTAAGGATAGAGCAGTTGAAGAAGAAGAAAAGTCTATATTAAATTCTAATGCTATTGATCTTATTAATAGCCAAACAGATTCCAACAACATTCCAATACGCCAAGAGCGTATCATTCCTCAAGATTCTATTGAGGATTATAATAATATTATTCAAACAAATGAAGAAGAAGAACCTACCGTTTCTTCAAGTCTTGGTGCTGAGTATACGCTGGATCAATTAGAAAATAATCCTGAATTTAGCATGAGAGCAGAGCGCTTCATGGAAGAAATCGGCGATGATGAAGATATGTTTGAGTACTTGCGCGATGTTAATTTTAGTTTAACGAGTGCTTTAGCACGTGCTGGTCAAATGAAAAACTGGTCAGATCAAGCTAAAGAAGATTATATATATTTAAAAGAGTCTTTTGATAAAGCAAGTGTTGGTGGTTTGCGACAGGGTTTAAGAATGGCAAAAGATTTAACTATTGATTTAGTTGCTGATCCTTTAAATTTACTTGCTGTTGCTGTTGCGCCTGTTACAATGGGAGAATCTTTAGCGGCTAAAGCAGCCATAAGCGCTGCTGTTAGACAAGGACTTAAAAAGACTGCACGCGCCAAGCTGAAACACCGTGTTCTAGGTAAAAAGAAAGGAGAGTCTGCTGTTGGAAAAGCTGCATTATATGGCGCGGTGGAAGGCGCGGCGTGGGCAGGACCGCATGATTATTTTTTACAACAAGGAGATGTTGAACTAGGATTAAGAGATGATATTGATCTTACATCTGTTGCGTTATCTGCATCTTTAGGAGCAGGATTTACAGGAATTATGACAGGCTCAATAGGACTAATGACGGCTGCTTCACCATTAGTTTTTAGAAAAATGGCAAGAGTTTCAGATGAAGTATCTATTCTTAATGCCGCCGCCTCTAAGAGAGCGGTCATGGAGGATTATGATTCAGTTATTGATTGGCGATCAATAGACGATACTGGATACAATCCAAAGCTAGATAAAAATCCATCTAAATCACAGTTTGAAGAACAACAAATCTTAGATGAGCATCTAGATAATTCTTTTAATAGCTTTCTGGATACTATGTATAAAGGAACATCAGCAACAATTGGTAAGTCTGTAACGCGCTATAAAGAAAGAGCAAAGCAATCTCATACCCTTCGTCTTTTATTAGGACACTTTAGATATGATTGGTATCGGTCTATTTTTAATCCGTCTAGAATATTAGAACAGTTTTCTTTTGGCGAATCTCTAGGATCATTAAAAGCAAAATGGCAAACAGATTTAGAGGATGCATTATTTTCAGTGCATAGAACTGGTTATGCAAAACATGATTCATGGCTGCCTTCTTTTACAAATAAAAAATTAGATCATAAAGAAAATTGGATGTTAATAAATCGTATTCTAGATCCTAAAAGAACAGAAGTTCTTTGGAGAGGAGAACAAGTAGCTATAACAAGCGGTATAAAAAAAGCAGCTAATAAAATAAAAATAATAAATAATGAAATACATGAAGAATTAATTAAACAAAAATTAATAGCTCCTAGTGCAAAAATTGAAAACTACTTTGCGCGTAGATTGCAACATGATCTTATAGATGCAGATAGAGAAGGATTTAAAAATCTTCTTAAGACATATGGAAAACTAGATGAAAACGGAAACATGATTGATGGTGTCTATGCAAAACCAAGGAACGAGTTTGATGATAAAGTATACGAAGAATATTTTAATGAGTACGGTGACTTAGTTAAAGGTATTCCAAAAGAAGCAAGACCGATTGATACCACAGTCTTTGGTACAAACTTTTTAGAAGAAGCAAACGGTAATATGGAATTAGCTATGGATTATAAAGCTGAAGCTATAATAGAAGATATATTAGCACATAGATACAGTCCTTTTGAAACTAGAGCCGCTACTGGACCGCAACAAACTATAAAGACAGGAAAGCATGGGGTGCCGCAAGGACAATTAGGAGGAGCTACTGGATTTTTAAAATCTAGAGTGCTTAGCGGTATTCCAGACCATGAGTTTTTACCTAAAGACGGCGCTCTACCAGGAGGCTTTATGGATTTTCGTGTAGAACATGTCATGAATGAATATATCACAAGCGCTGCTCTTTTATCAAAGAGAGAAGAATTTTTTGGAAGAAGCCTAGATATCTTTTATAAAAGATGGATTCAACCTATGCGTGACGAGTTTAGAGAAAGCGGGATGGATGAAAAATTGGCAAAAGAGACTGAAGATTTACTAATAGAATTGTATGAACGAATCGGTGGCGTAAGCACGCCTATTCCTTTCGGTGTTGGTAAGGGAAGACTCTTTGTAGATATCGCTAAGTTATCACAGCAATTAGCACATTTACCTCTTGCTACATTGTCTAGTTTAACAGAACCATTAATACTTATAAGTAGAATAAGAGGACAAGATACTCCACAAGCGGCTGTTGATATTGGAGTAGCAATGGCTAAACAAAGTAAAAAAATATATACAGATATTACGAGAGGTGTACAGAGACAGTTTGGCGGTAAGCATTTAGGTCCAAAAGAGTTTGATCCTCTTAATCCAGATTTTGCGTGGCAAGAAGCTTATAAAGTAGGACTAGCTTTAGAACAAGCAGTTATAGATAGATTAGAAGGCTTATATGGTGGAGCCTCCACAAATAATACAGTTAATAGAATGGCTAGAGGCTTCTTTAAAACTACATTATTAACACAATGGACAGGTGCCGTTCAATTGGCTGCTTTCACCACAGGTAAAAGATTAATATTACAGAATGCTAAGCAACTAGCAACTGATCAAACTTTAATGGGAAGAAAACTATCTACTACATATAAAAATAGATTAGTAGATGAAATGAAATCTCTTGGTCAAGATGTAAGAATTGGAAAAGATGGCAAAGCTTATGGACCTTTAATAGATTTCTATAATGGATCATTAGTGGATGGAGAATTTAATTTACTCAAAGCAAGACATCTAGAGTTCTACGATAATAATTATTTAAGAGGTGCCAATAGATTCTCCAGAGAAATTATTCTTAATCCAGATATTACAGAAGCTAATAAACCTTTGTGGTATAGCCATCCTGCAGGACAAGCACTTACTCAGTTTGCTAGTTATCCTACAGCATTTAATAATACTGTTTTGAAAAACTTTGCATCTGATATTTTTAGAGATGCTAAAGATAAAAGATTAATAAGTTCTCCAAAAATTGTTTCTGCTGCACTATTAATGACAGCGACTGCTACATTTACTAATGCTTTACGTAGTGGCGGAACAAGTTTAGAAAAAGAACCAGGTGAAATATTGGTGGACTCTATTGATCGTTGGGGAGGTTTGGGTCCGATGATTTATGCACACCGCTTTAAAGAAAATGCTGAAGTAGGTAGTGGAATGATAGGCTCATTAGCTAAAGCACCTACTGGTCCTATAGCTCAAGATATCTTAGATGGTTTATTATATAGAAAAAGACCATTTGAAATCCTTTCTTCTAATATACCTATGTATAGTGCGCTACCGTGGGAAGCTAGAAAATACATAAGAGATGAAGGTAAGGCTGTTGATGATGCTATATTTGGAACAGGAAGAGTAGAGAAGGCAAAAGAACCTTCTAAAGTTTATAATCCTTTTCCTAATGTTAAAATAAAAGAGCCGCGATATTACGCTGCTGAAGGTGGTCGTGTAACTTTAGATAAACTTGCGATTCCTGATAAGGATAAAATGACAGGCTTGCCTTATCATATGCAAGCAGGTGTCGTATGGCAAGGCAAAGAGAAAGGAGAAGAAGATAGAGTAACCTTTGCAGAAGGCGGTGCTGTTGATAGAGCAACACAAGAAACATATGCTTTTTTAACAAAAGATTTGAGAAAACAGGCTCCTATATTAGAAGATAATTCTTTTATAGCTGGTTATCCCGAAGAAGAATTAAGAAAAGAAGCAGTAGGCATTAAAGAGCCTATGTATCGAGAGATAAAAGAGAATACAAACTATCAAGACTTAATAGACTTTAGAGATTCTGAAACTATTGGAGTACATGTCTCCAGTAATCCATCAACAAACTCTTTAAAAGGATATGTAAATTTAGTTAATCCTTTAAATATAGCAGACATGGATGTGCCTCTTGAAGGTTTTAAATTTATTGAAGAAGTAGAAAATAATAAAGAATTAAAAAAAGAAATATTAAACAGTTCTATTGTAGACGCGGTTAAAGCTAAAGATCATATTGAGCATCTTTTATTTGAGCATGGCTTAAGAAAACAAGTAATAAACAATAAAGAAAATATACCGCACCTGAATAAAATTCTAAATGTTGTATCGAGCCATAAGATTCGAGAAACTTTAAAAGATATTGGTTATGATGGAATAATATACGCGAATAACAACAGTGAACCAACTTCCGTACAAATGGAAAACTTAGGCTTCGAACGAGAAGGATATGCATTTGGTGGAATAGCTAAAATATTATCTTCTTTTTTAACAAGAAGAACTCCTTTACGCAAAATAATCTCAGGCGGACAGACTGGTGTTGATGAATTAGGATTAAAAGTGGGTGCTGAAATAGGTTATGAAACAGGTGGTACAATGCCTAAAGGCTTTAGAACAGATATACCAGACGGCGGAGCATATGGTAAAAACCTTGCTGATAAATATGGATTAGGAGAACATGCTGAAAGATCTTATAGACCTAGAACAGTACAAAATGTAATGGATTCTGATGGTACTGTTATTTTTTCTATTGTTAATGAACGTGGAGGATTAGATAGTGCGGGTTCTAGATTAACAAGAAATACAGCAGAACAAAAAAAGAAACCGTATATCATTAATCCAACATCTGATGCGTTAGCTGCGTGGTTAAGAAATAATAAAATAAAAACTTTAAACGTGGCTGGTAATAGAATATCAACATTAAATAAAAAGGAAAACGCTGGACTATTCAAAAATTTTGAAGCTCGATTAAAATGGGGAATACTAAAATCAGGCGGTATAAAAGAACAGAAACAATTAAATACTATTCTTGGTAAAACAACAGCCGTAAAGGATGGTAAAAAAGCAATAGTCTTTGACAAAGGACAGCATAAGCCTGTTCTAAAAACAGACGCAGAAATAAGACAAGCGATGTCAGATAAGCCTAAGACTCTCTGGATCTTTGCTGATAACGAAACACGAGGAAGCATGGCAGATATAACAGGCTCTTCAGCAGCTAGAGCAAGAGGATTACCGAATGCTTTAGGTATAAGAACAAAAGCTAATCCTTCAGGTAAGAATCAATATTGGACAGAGCCTACAAATCAAAGAAGACAAAGCCACATACAAAAAATTAATGAGGATATTGAAGCAATATATAGAGCAATGGATAGTGGAGAATATGATAGACTTATAATATCACCAGAAGTACAAGGAACTTTTCACATGGGTAAATCTCCTATTGTGTCGAAAGTTTTGTGGGGAAAACTAAAAGGATTAAAGTCTTGGAGCAGCTCTTATTTAGATCCCGCTACACCGCCAACTAATATAGAGCAAAAAATAGGAGAACTATATGGTCCTAAGTGGATTAATCCTGATAAGGTTATAGATCCTTCCTACAAAACACCTATACAAAAAAGTAAAGTAGGAGCAACTGTTGCAGATAGACCTAGAGGCGCGACTGCTCGTGATCTTGGAGTACCAGAAGACGAAGCTCTTAAATCTAAAGGACACAAAGAAAGCATAAAAAGAGAACGCGCTATGGATCCTATACCAACAGACTTTAAAGAATTTCAAGTTTATATTAAAGAATTAGAAGAGTCTAATAGTCCTTATAAGATAGAACTCGCCGAAGAATTAAAGCTTGAATGGATGAAAGATAATCCTGAACTGCCTTTCCCTGATGATTGGATTCCTAAAATAATAGGCGGTGAGTGATGGCAACTGAATGGTGGAATGTATTTGGCGATGAATCTTTTGAAGAACTCAGAGCAAAAGAACAAAGATATGAAGAAGGAATTTCTAAAGTTGAGGAACAAGAAGTTTTAGAAAATATACAGAGTAAAATAGATAGAGATCGACAAGAAAAAATATTCCAAACAGAAAGACGTTCAGATGAATTAGCTAGAAAAGAAATAGATATGAGCTTTAGAGACAAAGGAACATATATTGGTTCTGATCCTAGATTTCCTGAAAGAATTGATGATCCAACAATATCAGGAAACTCTCCTGAACTTTCAAAAGTATATAATAGATTAGCTTTAAAAAACTTGGCAACGCCACAAGGTATTGGAAAAGGAAGTATGAATATTTATAAAGATAAAGCAGTTGCTCCTTTTAATATATTAAGAGAAAAAGATATACTAGGAAAAACTAAACTTTTAGAAAACAATAAAGCTTTAATTCAATACAATACAACTGATTTTACTGATACAGCAACACATGAACTTGTACATAATTTAATGCACAACTCAGGTTATGCTGATAGAGTATTAAAAGATAGATTAGGAGATCAAGAAATATTAACACGCGCGATAACTTATAAACTAAGAGGCGGAAAACTTTCTGATGCAGCATTACTTGAAAACATAGAAACTGTTACTAAAAAATATACGTTTCCAAATCTTCCTAGGTTTAGTGAAATTGGAACAGATGTAAATATTATAAAATATATTGATAAAGTAGTAGAAGATTTTGATAATTATTTACTACAAAATTTTTCAGACGGCGAACCAACAATAAATAGAAGAAGTAAGATAACATTTCAGGAGGATTTTGCAAAAGAACTACAGCAAAGATCTATACTTACTATCAATAAAGTTAAACAAAGAGAAGGCGATAAAAATTATGTATATAGAGATTCCCTTGGGTTTCTCACAGCAGGTATAGGACATAAATTAACTCCAGAAGAATTAAAGATATACAAAGAAGGAGATCCTATATCTATAAAACAAAAAAGGGAGTGGTTTAAAGAAGACACAGAAGAAGCGTGGATAGAAGCTTTTAGCCAATCAAAAAAAATAAGAAATGTTGATTTGGTCGAGCCTTTGTTCCATGTAAACTTTCAATTAGGAACAGATTGGATTGACAAATTTCCTAAAACATGGGATTATTTATTAGAGCAAAACTACGAAGCAGCAATAAAAGAAGTTGCTTTGAATAATTCTGGAGGTCCTTCTCTGTGGTTACAACAAACTCCTAAAAGAGTAAAAGATTTTCAACAAGGACTACAGGAAGTAATAGATAAAAGAAATGAAAGAGAACAAAGATTTAAAAATATAAATAAATCTATACGTCCTATAGGCGTAGACACCCCAATCTTTAAGACTCAAGAAGAAGCCGATGCTTATATGGATGAACTACCTAAAGCTCTACGTTCTAATATAAAGGGAATGATACAAGGCGCTGCTAGGTATTCAGGAGTTTCTTCTATCCCTGCTATTGGTGAATTAGGAGCATATAGTCAAGCGGCATTACCATTGTATGAGCGAGGATTACTTAGCCAAGAAGAAACTGTGCCTCCAAGTTTCTTAGAAGCAGAAGATAAATATACAAAGAAGATAGGCAAGGCTTTCGTACCTAGAGAAGCTGATGATTCTTCTGTCTGGATAACTGAACAAGCTGTTGGTTTAGGGATGCTAGGTGTTGCAGGTAAACAAGGCATAGATCTTATAAGGCAATATGGTCCACAAGCAGTATCAAAATTAAAAAGTTACTTTACTAAAAATCCAAAAGCCACAGTTGACGAGGCTGTTAATGGAATACTTGGTAAAGAAGCAACAAGACGAGATGTGCTAAAAGGCGCAGGCGCTGGTGCTGCGGTGATAGGTACAGCAGGTAAGATAGGTACTTCTTTATTAACAGCAGGAAAAGGTATCTCTTCTACTATTGTACATCCAAAACATATGATATTAAATGAGAGTCTATCAAAATTAATAAAATATAGAGGCACGAGCGGTTCTGTCATTCATAAAGGTAAAGGATCATGGTTATTTAAAACTTCAGAAGGAAAATATAATCAGAAAGCTTTTAGAACTATTGAGAAGCATTTTAAAAAACACGACTTAGATTTAGATGATGTTGCATATTATAACAACATGTCTGATGAAGTTGGCTGGGGAAAGGAGATATACACTCCTGAGGGGGTGCGCAAGGAAGCTATGAAGAAAGGTTCCCCTAAAGACTTCTCTGACTTTGATAGAGCAGATGAAATTTATTTGAGCGGGCATCACAACGCTCCCTCGGCTGACTTCCACAACAACTTTGTGACCTTGAATAAAAAATTAGATACTCTCAAAAATAAAAAGGTCCAGCATTTAAAGGCAAA
>Ga0208299_1001953_pt1 | contig 14534 bp, 10 predicted proteins | sample 15_taG_FD_184089 | JGI IMG/M metagenome (GOLD analysis project Ga0208299, IMG submission 184089) | Marine viral communities from the Subarctic Pacific Ocean - 15_ETSP_OMZ_AT15312 metaG (SPAdes) (version 2) | ecosystem: Environmental > Aquatic > Marine > Oceanic | place: Pacific Ocean | collected...
TAAAGATTTTATGAAAGACGAAGCTTATGTTCCTGATTCTAAGATATCTGCTGCTGTAGATAAGTATAAAGAGTTGCAAAAGACACCTTCAATGATGTTACTAGATGCTTCTCTTAAAACTGTACATAATCTTATAGATTATTTACAAAATGTAGACTTACAAGAAAGAGATAAAAATGATAGGCCTATTTATAAACCTTCGGATGTAACATCTAGTTTAAAAAATATAGGAGGTATCGTAGAATCTTTATCTAAAGTAAGAGAAAGTGTAGAAAAAGAAATGTCCGAACAAGCAAGTCTTAGGGGGCAACGTAAAAAAGGAAACAGAGAAGACCCATGAAATTAAAAGTAATCCGCTATAGTAGCCAAGAAGATTCAACTAATGGAGCATTGTTTGTAGAACACGATGGTTTACCTTTAGAGTTCTTATGCTATACTCTAGAAGATGAGTATAGAGAAAAGAAAGTAATGTCTGAAACAAGAATTCCTAAAGGGGAATACCAAATTAAACTTAGAAAAGAAGGTGGATTCAATGCTAGATATAGTGAAAAATTCCCTGACATGCATGTTGGCATGCTTCATATCATTGATGTTCCTAATTTTGAGTATATTCTTATTCATATTGGAAATACTGCTGAAGACACTGGGGGATGTTTACTCGTTGGTGACTCGCAAGAAAATAATATCCTTAGAAAAAATGGGTTTATTGGGAGTTCTACTCAGGCGTATAAAAGAATTTATCCAAAAATTAGCTCGAAGTTAGAGAGTGGGGAAGAAGTTACTATTGAATATATAGATTTAGCGTAATGCGAGTACAAGGCGATAAGGTAGAAAAAATAAAAATCAAGAGACGCGGTGTGCATGCTAAATCTAAAAACTCCAACTTAAAATCTTCTAAGCATTATAAGAAGAAGTATGTCGGACAGGGAAAATGAAATAAAAGATCTGCAAAATAATGCTGCATATTTAGAAGAAGCAATGTTTAATTGCTATCTTATCTTTACAGAGCAATTAACTGTAGGAGATTTAGAGCAAGAATTAGGCTTTTGGTTACCTGAACCAACTGATACTATAATATCAGATGTTTTAAAATTCTTTGAAGAAAAAGAAGATTATGAAAAATGCAAAGATATTAAAGAGCAAGTAGATAAAATAGGCGATAAAGAGCTTTTAGAAAAAGTATATACAATTGAGCGATATAATAACCTCTAAAAAATGGGATAAACTAGATCCTCAAAAAGTAAATCCTGTAAGACATACAGGTCAAGAGTACCTTAAGTTTATAAATACAGAAATATTTAGCGAAACTTCTAAGTATTATTTACGACACGGTGTATATACACACGCTCCAGAGGGAACTTCTGAATATATAGAATTTTGGGACGAACAAGAAACTCGATGTAAAGAAGGTTACTCTGTAGGGGGAACTAGAATTACAGGCGAGCACTATGCGTATCTAAACTACGGTAGAATACTAGCCACTGTAGATGACGGTAAACGTCAAAGAAAAATAGACACCTTTCCTAAGTTTCTAGACATGGACTATTATTGGTACCATGAATTAGAGGAAGCTGAAAAGAATGGCCAGGGAATGATAGTCGTTAAGGCTAGACGTAAAGGATTTTCTTATAAGAATGCGTTTGGAATGGCCTGGAAATACCATTGGTGGCCCCATTCCATTTCTATTCTAGCAGCATACGAAAAGACATTCTGGGCTAACACTATGGAGATGGCTAAGAATATGATAAACTTTATAAATGAGAATACCGACTGGGTTAAAGGCTCCTTAATAGATAGACAAGATCATATTAAAGCAGGGTATGTAGAGAAGGATATATATTCAGGGGTAAATATTTCAAAAGGATTTAAATCTGAAATATTAGCACTTAGCTTCAAGGATAGTCCTCAAAAATCTGTAGGTCGTACCGCAGAACGCATGCTATTCGAGGAAGCAGGAGACTGGCCTGGACTTATGCAGGCGTATCAGCGTTCTTACCCGTTGTTTAAAGACGGTAATATCATGATTGGTATTCCTATTCTGTATGGTACAGGAGGTAATAGCAAGAACGGAACTAATGCTGACTTTGAGGCTATGTTTTATAATCCAAGTTCTTATGGTTTAAGAAGTTATGAGAATATATATGACGAAACAGCAATTGGAGAAGCGGGATGGTTTGTAGATGATGCTTGGTATAGAGAACCTTTTGTAGATAAAGCAGGTAATGCTTTACGAGAAAAAGCTATTGAAGATGTAGACTTAGAAAGGGAGGAGAAGAAAAAGGCAGACCCTAAAGCGTATAATATGATGGTAACCCAGCACCCTCACACTCCCAAGGAAGCATTCTTGAGGAGTGAAGGAGCTGTATTTCCTGCTATAGAACTGTATAATGTTCTAGCTAAACTTAAATCAGACGATAGATATAAAAAGTTAGGATCTCCAGGAGTTTTATTTGAAGAAGAAGGTGTTATAAGATTTAGACCTGACCTTGAGAAGAAACTTTTTCCTATGAATAAGTATCCTCATAAAGCAAATGAACCTCAAGATGGTTGTATTGTAGTATACCAACATCCTCCTGAAGAAATACCTGGAGGGCTATACAAAATAGGGCTTGACCCTGTAGCATTTGACAAATCAGGTAGTAAATCTTTAAATGCTGCTTATGTATACAAGACTTACCAAAAATTTGAATACGGATATGATGAAATTGTTGCAGAATATGTGGGGAGACCTGATAACATCGAAATTTATAACAGGAATCTCGAATTACTTTCGGAATACTTCGGAGGAGCAGAAATCATGTTCGAGAACGACAGAGGTGAAGTGCTATCATACTTCAAAAGACGTGGAAAAATGCATCTGCTCGCAAACCAACCAGATAATGTCATCTCAAAAGTAATTCAAAATTCAACTGTAGCACGAATTAAAGGGTGTCATATGAATGAACGTATGAAAGATGCAGGAGAGAAGTTTATATTACGATGGTTATGGACAGAAAGAGGTACAAATGAAAACGGGAGTAAGATATATAATATGGACCTGCTTCCAAGTCCAGGTTTAATAGAAGAGTTAATATCTTATCATAGAGATGGAAACTTTGATAGAGTTATGGGATTTATGCAATTAATGTTTAGTGTGGAAGAAGAGTTTGACAGAGAAATCAAGAAAGAGCCATATAAAAACGATGTAGCTATGTTCTTAAACAACAATTTAAATAGTTTATTTCTTAAAAAGTAAATATATTTGCTATATTTTCAATTTCTAAGCACATGGCAAGTTACTCATTTCCTCAGCAACGATTATCTTTAAAAGATAAGAAAAAAAATAAAGACGCTTGGGGTAAAAACGTTCTAGACGAAATCGACAAGTATAATACCTCTAGTTTTGATGGCAGAGGGGATTGGGAGAGAAAAAGAGCAAATTACGATTTGTTTAATGGAAAACTTTCAAAGAATGACTTTGAGTATGTCTGTAAACCTTATGGAGATGGTGTAGGTGAAATGCCTGCAGAGATGAGACATTATGATATTATGTCTCCTAAACTACGAGTACTTTTTGGAGAAGAAATAAAAAGACCTTTTAATTTTAAAGTAGTTTCTTCTAATCCTGATTCTATATCTGAGAAAGAAAGAGAAAAAGCTAGACTTCTTCAGCAATACGTTCAGCAAGAAATACAGCAAAGGATACAGCAAAAGATTCAAGAAATAAATCTGGTAGACGAACAGGGTAATCCTCAAGAAGGACAAGACCCTGAAGCAGTACAGCAGCAAATGCAACAAGTACAGCAAGAAATGACTCCTCCTGAAATTGAGGAGTACATGAAAAGAACGTATCAAGCTTCTAGAGAGATAATGGGTAGTCAAATGCTTGCTTATCTTAATAAGAAACTAGAAATAAGAGAGAAAGTTAACAAAGGTTGGAAACATGCCCTTATTGCAGGAGAAGAAATCTATTGGACAGGTATTGTAAATGGAGAACCTGAGATAAGAGTTGTAAATCCTCTATATTTTGAGTACGATAAAGATCCAGATCTAGATTATATACAAGATGGCCAATGGGCTAAGTATGTTATGAGGATGACTCCTGGATCTGTAGCTGATGTGTTTGGAGAATATCTAACAGAACAGCAAATAAAAGATCTTTATTCTGACAGCTCTCATGTAGGGACCTCCCATCCTCTAGGCTCTGACGCCTTTAGCTATGACTACGACGATAGTCTTTTTGATTCTACATTTCCTCTAGAAACTGATGGTGACAACACTCCAGATGGATCTCGATATATAAAAGTGGTCCACTGTGAGTGGAGGTCCTTACGAAAGATAGGCTTTCTAAAGTATCTTGATGAAAACATGGAGGAGCAGGAAATGGTAGTTGATGAGGTCTATAAATTTGACAAAGAAGTAGGCGATATAGCTATTAAATGGGAATGGGTACCTGAAATATGGGAAGGAACTAAAATAGCAGATGATATTTATGTTAATATACAATCTAAACCTAATCAATATAAAGATTTAGATAATCTACATCAGTGTAAACTAGGATACGTAGGTGTTGCATATAATAACTTAAATGCAGAGTCTGTATCTATGATAGATAGAATGAAGCCTTATCAATACCTGTATAATATTATAATGTACAGGCTTGAACTTGATCTTGCTTCAGATAAAGGAAAAAAATTCCTTGCCGATATCAATCAAATCCCTTCTTCTATGGGTATTGATATGGAAAAGTGGCTTTATTACTTTGATGCTATGGGAATGGCTTTTATAAATCCTAATGAAGAGGGTCAAAGAAATAAACAAAGTAATTTTAATCAATGGCAAGCTATTGACCTTACTATGTCACAAACTATTCAGCAAAAAATACAATTGCTAGAATATTTAGAAGCACAATGTGGTGAAGTGTCTGGTGTTACTAAACAACGAGAAGGTCAAGTAGGCCCTAACGAACTTGTAGGTAATACACAACAAGCAGTTGTACAATCTTCTCATATTACAGAAGAATGGTTTTACAGACACAACCAGTTAAAGAGCAATCTTTTAGAAGCTCTTATAGATACTACTAAAGTAGCTTGGTCTCACTCTAAACCTAAGAAAATACAATATGTATTAGATGATATGACTACTCAGCTTCTCTATATGGAGCCTGCAGATTTAATAGAATCTAATTTTGGAATTTTCGTATCTGATTCTTCTAAAGATCAAGAATTATTCTTAATGATGCGTCAATTAGCACATGCTGCACTTCAAAATCAACAAGCAGAGCTTTCTGACGTAGTTAAAATGTTTTCTAGTGAGTCTACAAGCGAAATACGAACACTACTCGAAAAGGCAGAAGATAAAAGAAATCAACAGCAAGCGCAACAAGCTCAACAAGCACAAGAAGCTCAAATGGCGCAAGTGCAAGCTACTCAACAAATTGAGGCTCAAAAACTTGAACTTGATAAATACAAGATTGATGAGGACAATGCAACTAAAATTGCAGTTGCTGAAATTAATTCTTTTAGACACCAAATGGATCAGGACAGTAATGACAACGGAATTCCTGATCAACTTGAAATTGAAAAACTTAAGTTACAAGCTGAGCAGGTTACTCAAAAGAATGAGATCGAAAATAGGAAACTCGACATCAAAGAAGAAGAGTTGAATATGAAAGAAAAGACGGAAAAAGAAAAGCGTAAGCACGAGAAAGAAGAAAAAGCAAAAGATCGAAAAGAAAAGAAAAAAAGCTAGATGGTGTGATATAGCACCAAGAGAGTGTGGTTGTGAAAAAGGATATTGTGCGATAGCTGCAGGTAAAGATCCAGAAAAAGTAGTATCCCAAAAAAAGAAGCGTAAACGAAATGGCTAAACGTAAATCTAAAAAAAGATCTAAGGGATATTTATTGCCTAAATATCAAGAAGCAATTGTTCCAAAAAATTTAAAAACTATAGATTCTTTTTATGATAATCCTGCTGCTATGGGTAGTTATTTGTCTTATCCATACAGAACTTTACAAAACCCTTCTTATAGAGATATAAGAATAAATCCTCCTCAGTATCACGACCCTAATACTATTCGAGAGTTACACTTAGAAAAGAGGTTAAGGCCTACTAACATAACTCCTGAAATGATGCAAACAGGAGGAAAGGTTGATTTGCCAAAGTATCAAGATGAGGGTGAGGTAAAAAAAATACCTATATCTCCAGAAGAGTATTATAACCTAAAACAATCGGTTATGGATTCTGCTGCTCTTTCTAGGTATACTGAAAATTTTTACGATACGTTTTATAGAGAAGCAGACAGAAGAGATTCTATAAGTTTTCCTTCTTACAGTACAGAAAAATTAACTCCTGGAAAAAATTGGAGAGACGGAAAATGGATATCAGATTGGGAAAAGAATGCTAATAAACTACTTGAAGGAAAAACTCATATTAAACCTATAGAACATAAAATAGCACACTTTAAAAGAGGAGATTACAAAGATTTCTTAAAAGCTCAAGAAGAGTGGACCCCAGGCAATCCAGACAATCCAATAAAAGCTAAAAGATATTTTGAATACGAAGATCCAAAAGATATTAAATATAAAATTCCTATATATAAATCTCCTACAACAAATTTACGTCAATACGAAATTGATTATCCTTGGTATCAAGACGTAGGGGAGTGGGTTAGAGAAAACACTCCTAAAACTCAATTCCAAATACCTGAATGGGCACAAAAACTAGGCAATACTGTTAACGAAAATGCAGACAAAATAGGAGATAAAATATATGAATCTACGGCTGATATTGTATGGGATTTAACTAGAAATGATTTAGCAAATGTTTTAGACGGATGGATTTATAAAGATGGAGAGTGGATACAAATGCCTTGGGCAAAAGAATACAAAGAAGATCTTGAATACGAACCTATCAAAGAAATAGAAACTATTTCAAAAGAATCTCCTAATATTGAAGAGCAAAAAAGTAATGAAACTATAAAAGAATCTACACAAAAAACTACTACTAAAAATATAGAAGAAATATCAGGTAAGGTAGTAAATAAAGATACTGGAGAATCTTGGACTAAAGAAGAATGGGAGGCTTTAAAAGGCAAAGGATCATTTGGTGAAGCAAGAAAAAAAGCTAAAAAAGAATACGGAGGGCCAATATCTAAGTACCAAGGTGGCGATGATGTAACTCCTTCTTTAGAGGATAGAGGTATGTCTTATATGGGGGTAAGTAAAGAAGATTTAAATAAAACCGAACAAGATATTCATAATGCTTTAGCAGAAAAGGATTGGAGTAATTTTTCAAACTATTGGAAAGACATTCCTAAAGAAGAACAAGAAGCGATAAAAGAAGAATATAATACAGTACATAAAGGAGATAAACCCGTAGAAGTTAAATACCCAAACTGGTCAAAACTTTCTGATACTGAAAAATTTGGTCTTTATGAAGCGCAAGAAAGATATCGTGATAAGTTAACTCATTCTTTATATATGTTCGATCTTGCTAGAAAAAAAGGTAAAGCTTTTTCAATGGCGGCAGGAATAGGACATGAAGGACAAAATCTTTTAGACGGTATAGGACAATCAATTAAATCTGGAACACTTCAAAATATTTATGGAACCTCTGCAGATTCAGGAACTGATATGCGAAGTAATATACTTGGAATAAATGCAGCAAGTACTGATATATCTAGAGAAGATTTTATAAATTCTTTATTTGAAGAAGGAGTTTATAAGTATACAGGAACTCCAAATGTCAATAAAAGAACTTTTGAAGATCTTCAAGAAGATTGGTTTGGAGAAAAAGAAAGAACAGGAAAACTTACTAAACAAGAAAATGGAGGGCCAATACCTAAATATCAAGATAAAGGGGAAGTAGAAACACTTCCTTCGCATCTTTTACCTAGACAAGCTTACAAAGAATCTACTTTTAGGGATAGTGCTAAATCTGCTGCAGGAGCTTTAGGTCTTACACAATTTTTACCTGCTACATTTGAAGAGCTTAAAGAAGACGGTAAATTACCTGCAGATGCTGATATTTATAATATAGAAAATTCTATACAAGCTCAACAAGAGTATGTACAAGAACTTTATAATAGACCTTGGAATACTAAAGAAAATCCTACAGAAGAAGTAAGAATAGCAAAAACTCTTGGTGCTTATAATTATGGTCCTAATAATCTTGTAGAGTTTTTAAATGCTCAAAAAAGAAAAGGAATAGATATATATAAAACTTTAGATTGGGTTCCAAATTTACCCAAAGAGACTAGAGATTATATTGAATATATTACAGGTACTGCGGATTCTGAAAAATATACTACGTGGGATAGTGATTATCAAAAAGCTTTAAAAAATCCTGCGTATAAACGTATTATAGATGCTTATGGAACACAGGCTTTTGAAAATACTAGTAGCAGTAAAGGAGTTTTTGCTCCTGACTATATGCCTGACTATAAACCTTCTCCTTTACAAGTCCCTTATGATTTCATGAATCCAGATACTCTTAGTAGAGAAGGTATTAGGGATTTACAAAGTGAATTATTAAAAGAAAACTATTTTTTAGGAACTTCAGGAAAGAATAAAGACGGTGTAGACGGAGAAATGGGTCTTAGAACTAAAGCTGCCTATGAAGATATGTTAAGGCAAGAACATGGAATAGAGATAGATGAAGATGGAGAAGTAAGTTTATTTGAATCTGCAATGGATCAACTATCCAATTTCTTTTTTAGCGATGATGAAATAGAGCCAGAAAATTTACCTAGGATTATAACAAATAAAGGAGACACTCTTAGGGGAGAAGAATTTGATGCTTTTATAGGAAAGCCAGGTGCATATGAAAGAGCTTTAAAAGAAAAAACTACTAAAAAAGAACACGGAGCAGAAGTAGATTCTGTAATATCTATGCTTGAAGATATGTATGGAACACATGATAATTTGCCCAAATATCAAGATGGACTTGAAGTAAAAAATACTACAGTAGATTTAGGACCTGTTGTGTATGATACATTTGAAGACGCTGCAACTCCTAAGATGATGGCTGCATTAGACAAAATTCCAATAACATCTGATGGATTTAATAAAGTAAAAGGAGATAAAGTAATATTACCAGGAGAAGGAGAAGAGATACCTGTAACTACAGAGCAAATGACAGAACCAATTAAAGTAACAGGTTCTGACGGAAAAAGTAAAATTCTTGAACCAGGAGTAGTAGAAGAGTTTAAAACACCTGTATTAGAAGAAAAACTTTCTCCTTTAGATGCTTTTTTAAAAGCTAAAGAAGAATATGGAGGGTTAAAAACAATTAAACCTTCTGACAAAAAATCTACGTCTAAATCTAAGAATACTAGCAGAAAACCTGTAAAAATGGATAGCTTTGGAAATGTTTATTAATTTAATATTTTAAACTTTCGCTATACATTATTTTTAAAAGTTAGACGTATAACAAAATTTATTATAAACCTAAAACATAATTAATTATATTTGTAAACAATTATAGAAAATGAGTGACGAAAAACAACCTTTAGATCTAAAACCAATCACAGATTCTGAAGAACCTTTAGATGCTATGTGGGACATTGATGATGCTGCCAACGTAGATGAACTTCTAAAGGGAGATTCTGGAGAGACTAAAGATAAAGATCCTGTACTAGGAGATTTTGAAGTAGAATCAAAAGAAGAAGTCGCAGAAGAACCCGAAATTCCTCTTTTAGATTTAGATTCTAAAGAAGAAGAAGAAGAAGAAAAAAAGGAAGAAAAAGAAGAAATTGTCTTTAAAGAAGAAGATGTAGAAACTCCTAAAAAAGAAGAAGAAGATTCTAAAGAAAAAGAAGACAATGAATTTTCAATCTTTGCTAAAATGTTAGCTGAAAAAGAACTCTTAGATATTGATGAAGAAGAGTTTGAAGCTAGTGAAGAAGGATTAATAGATGCGTTTTCCTCTACTATTGAAAGTAGAGTTAAAGAGGAAATAGATCTTTTTCAGAAAAATCTTCCAAATGACGGAAAAGAACTTTTAAAACACCTTATGAATGGGGGTGCTGTCTCAGATTTTCAAGAAGTATATTCTTCTCCTGATGTATCTAGTATAAATATAAAAGGAGAAGAAAACGAAAGAAATCAAGTTGCAGTTCTTAGAGAGTTTTTAAGACTACGTGGAGATACTCCAGAAGAAATTGAGGAAACCGTAAACGATTACGGAGACCTTGGTAAATTAGAAAAACAAGCTTCAAAAGCTCAACAAAGACTTTCTCAATATTATGATTCTCAGAAAAAACAACTTGAAGTTAAAAGAGAGCAAGAGAAAGAACTTAGAGAGCAAAGAAAAACAGAAGTCATAACTACTATACAAGATACAATTTCTAATCAAGATGAGATTAAAGGATTTCCTCTTGGAAGAAAGGTTAAAAAAGAACTTTTATCTTATATGACAGACACTAGTGTAAAAATAGATGGACCTAATGGCCCACAGTATGTAACAGGTTTTCAAGCTGATGAAATGAAATCAAGTCAAAATGTCGAGGATTTCATTCTAAGAGCCTACTTACGTATGACCGATTTTGATTTAGGAAGAGTAAAGAAAAAATCAAATTCTGATCTTTCTTCTAAATTAAGAACCCAGCTTCAGAACAGTAAAAGTCGTACTGCGACTCAAGCAAAGTTTGGAAGCAATAAAAAGCCAGGAAACAAAGCAGTAGCTGGGGAATCCTGGAATAATCTTTAATTATTAATTTAAATATATAAAAAATGAGAGCACAATCAAAATTAGCCGTCCTTACGAGGCCTATGCATGCTAATTTTACGGAGGTTAACCACCTGGGAGCTGCATTCATGGCTGAGCCACATAAATTTGATAAAGTGCTCACCAGAGTTTTTACAGCATCTCGCATGGCGGATAACCCTCTATTAGCAATGACAAAAGGAATGGGACGTACTTCCGAAATCGAATCTTTCGATTGGGAGTGGGAACTTATGGGATCTTCTACTCGACCATTAGTAGCAACTGCTGCTGCTTCTGGAAGTGGAATCACCCTTTCTGAAATTACTTTAACACTAGATGAAGACTGGTTCAAGCCTGGAGACGTTATTTCTCCTGCTGCTGGAACAGCTCGTCAACTAGTTCGTATTCAATCTGGTCCAGTTGCTGCGGCAGGTCCTGGTGTAGGATTCGAGTATGTTTGTCGTCTTATGGGCGATAATCAACTTGCAGCTCTAAGTGCTGCTGCACAACTTGCAGGAGTTCAATGGAGTAAAATGTTTTCTGTGTATGAAGAAGGTGGTGACCAGTCTGGTTCTACTACTTACGCAATGCCAATGAAACTTCGTTCTAATCTATCTACGTATAGAAAAGAATATTCTGTTACTGGCGATGCTGCTAACCAATCTTTGGTTGTTGCATTGATGGATGCTAACGGAAAAGTATACAAAGACTACAAATGGTTGAAGTATGCTGAAGCTGAGTATTGGATTCAATGGCACAAAGAAAAAGAAAGAGGTCTATGGTATGGACAAGCTCAATCTTCTGTAGCAGGAGCTAATGGACGTATTGCACGTACAGGCCCAGGTGTTCAGGAGCTACTTGAGGATTCTCACGTACACTTTTATAACACTCTTACTGAAAAACTTATCCGTGAGTATCTTCTAGATATCTTCTTTGGACGAGTTGATATGTCTAACCGAAATATTGTTGCGTACACAGGTGAGTACGGAATGCTTGCATTCCACCAAGCTATGATGAACGCTTCAGCTCCTTTCTTGACTGTTGATTCCAAATTTATTGGAGGATCAGGTTCTAACTTGGAGTTCGGAGGACAATTTGTTAAGTATAACGGTCCTAATGGAATTACTCTTACACTTCGTCACAACCCAGTTTATGATGATCGTGAGATTAATCACATCTACCACAGTGAACTTCAAGTACCAGTTGAGTCTATGCGATTCACATTCCTTGACTTCGGTGGTAAAGGTGGCGAAAGCAACATTAAATATGTTCACAAGAAAAGTGGATATAAATTAGGATATGTATCAGGTCTTCAAACTCCTTATGGAGCAGCAAAAGGCGGTCTAATGTCAAACGCTAAGGATTCTTACACTATGATTGTTCACGATCAGTGTGGTGTTCAGATTGATGATGTGACTCGTTGTGGAGAACTGATTCTTGCCCAGAATTAATAACCAATTTTACGTAAATAATGACTAAGAAAACAACTTTAGTATACGTAAAACCAATCATAAAGGAAAAATGGCACGGCCTAGATAAACTGGGTCGTGCTAAATTCCAGGGAACTTACGATACCCTTATGGCATTGTATGACCCGAATCTCGGACGTTTGGCAACAGGTTTGGAGCCAGAAGATGAGAAAAGACTAGGCCAGTCTTTAGGTACAGATTTAACGTCTTCTTCTCAAAATCAATATTGGGAAGACTTTAAGATAAAACTTGAAGACAAGACAATGATCTTTGATACTATAAAACCTATAGATGAACTTCAAGTTAAAATGATGAAAGCGAGCAACATGGTTGCAAACTCTCAAAAAGAATACTCTGAAGGAAAATGGCCAACTGCAAAGTACGTTATATATGACGAGAAAGATGAAGTAGAAGCAGAAGCTAAGGAGATTGAAAAAGAAGCCAAAGCAATGCAACTATTTACAAAACTTACTCATCAAAAACGATGTGATTTGCTTAAAGTATTTGGTAAGGCAGCAACTGGAATTACTGAAGAATTTTCATACACTAATCTTTATAAGATTATGAACGAGAACCCTACGAAGTTCATTAAAATTGCTTCTGAAAAACCTGAAAACATTAAGGTAAAAGCTCTTGTCTTTGATCTTGAACATAAAGGAATTTTTAGACGTAAAGGAACTGCTTACCTGTATAATGATCAACAAGTTGGTTTTGATTTTGAAGACACTGTATTGAATCTTCTTAATCCTAAACAACAAGAGATGTTGGTTAAATTAAAAGGTGACTTAGAAGCTAGATCTTGATATGACTGTACAAGAAATGCATTATGATTTTAAGTTTAAGCTAAACAAAGTGGATAGCTCAGACTATAGTAACTTTAAAATCCCTGAGATTGATTGGTTGCTAAACGAATCTATGGAAGTATTTCTTAAGCAGAGATATGGTATTAATAATACTAAAAGAGAAAGCTTTGAAGCTACCCAAAAAAGAATTGATGATCTACGAAATCTAGTTATAAAAGACTTTGATTTAACAGCAACATTCAATTCCCAAACTGATTCTTTTGAAACAACTCTGCCCCCTGATTACATATTTGCTGTAAGACTTCGGGCAGAGATTCAAAAGGAAGAGTGCGGACGCAAAATTTGCGTCTGTGTACCAACACAGCATGATGATCTTAGTGTTGTATTGAAAGATCCTTATTATGAGCCCAATTATGATTGGGGAGTTGTACCCGTAGTTTACGGAACAACAGGTGATTTAGTAACCGACTCTGATAAGGTATTTGGATATACAAATGGAATATTCACGATTACCGAGTTTATTCTTGACTACCTAAGACAGCCCAAAAGGATTGCGTTTCCTACAGGGTTGCCTACAAATGAATATAGTTACCCAGACGGTGTACTTGTTAATACCGATCAAAATTGTGAGTTGCCAGAGCATACTCACAGAGAGATTGTAGATTTAGCAGTACAAATAGCGGCAGGTAATTTAGACCATCCAGGTTATCAATTTAAAGCTGTGAAAGTATCACAGAATGAATAATAATTAATTTATAAATTTTAAAAAATAGAAAACATGGAAAGACCTGTTGAATGTGTTTTGGTAGCTTCCGTTACTGGAGGTGTTGAAACTCAAGGCCAAACTTTGGCTCAATTTGCGGCTGGAACAGCTAATGTTGGGGAGTTAGGAATTTTTAATGCTGATACGAATGTTGCGTCATTGGCTGCTGGAATACCTGCTCGTCATTACTACGCTGTTAAAGTTGCTGCTGGTGAAATTAGAAAGTCTCCGACTTTTAGTTCTGCCCCTACTTATTTAGCTTCTGCAGCTGCAAGTGCTGGTAGTGCTGGAACAAGTACAATCTCAAATTTTACGGGAGATTGTGAAACTGAATATATCCTTAAAGTTAGACTAGAATCTGAAAAGATTTTCCAAACTTACGGATATCAAGATCTAGTAAAAACTTATTCTTACGTAACCCGATGCTGTTCAGATGCATGTGGATGTCCTGATGGAGCCGCATGGGATGTAGCTATGGGAATTGCCGAACAAGTTAACGATGATCGTGAAAATGTAGTAATTTCTCCTAGTGATTATACTATGGGAGTTGCAAAAGTACTAAATAGTACTGATGATGTTCCTGCTAATGACCCAGTAAATGTTTGGACATTGGTTAAAGGTTCTAATGTTATTAATAGTGCTGGTGTTATTACGTATGGCAGTGGTACTGTTGTTGTTGCTGGTGATTTTATTAGAATTATGGATGGCGGTGGAACCGTTACTCCTGCTGCTGGTGATACATTTAGAGTAGAAGCTGCTGATGCAGTTGCATTGACTATTACTTTAGATCGACCTTGGCCAGGTGCTTCGCAA
>Ga0208299_1001956_pt1 | contig 14529 bp, 17 predicted proteins | sample 15_taG_FD_184089 | JGI IMG/M metagenome (GOLD analysis project Ga0208299, IMG submission 184089) | Marine viral communities from the Subarctic Pacific Ocean - 15_ETSP_OMZ_AT15312 metaG (SPAdes) (version 2) | ecosystem: Environmental > Aquatic > Marine > Oceanic | place: Pacific Ocean | collected...
AAAGGTAAAATCCCTTCATCCATGGCCGCCTCTATTGCTATCGCTGCTCAAGACCCTAAAGACGCAGGTTCTATTGAACAAATAACTTATAAAAACTTCCTACAAGATATTGAGGATAGAGTTATTAGAAACTTAAAAACTAAAACTAAAGCCGAATTAAAAGAAGAAAAAGATAGTGCGTTAGAAAAGCATAAAGAATTAATAAAAGCTTTCCTAAGGGATTTAATGTTATTGAGAGGCTTCTATAAAAAAGGAATGCATATAGATGCCCCACATTTAGAAAAAGGATGGTTCACTGAGGCTGAGGGAGAAGCTCCATCCTCCCTCAAGATGTTACTGGAGACCTCAAATAAGTTATTTAGTAGAATAATAGTTAAAGGAGATGACGAGCAAGGGAATAAAATATCAAAATTATATACTTACACATCCCCCCTTCCCTACGGGTCCATTATTCCATTAGAGGTTTCATTTACACTAGAGGGAATATCGGGAATATTTACAGCTAATTGTTTTAAAATGCAAAAAGGAACCCTTCCCCTCCAGTATAATACAGATAATGTGGTATTTTTAGTTAATGGGGTAAAAGAATCAATCAAGGGATTAACATGGAGTACTGATGTAAAAGCCCAATTAATAATAATAAATGAAAGAGCAGCCCCCCCTTATAGCATATTAGATAATTCAAATTCATCTGTTAGTAAACTGATACCTAGTCTTAATAAGGATTTTGGGTTTGCAACTGCTAAATATAATGGCCCCACTCATTACATTTGAACAGGTATTTTGTCCTTCCTGATGGGTAGGTTAGAAATATTAAAATATTTATTTAAAAACAATATATTTATAACAAAATAATATGAGTTTTCTTAGCAAAGATCCTAGAGATGGAAATATGAGTAATATTAATGATATGGATAAGGGAAAATCGGCAACCAAATATGAAAGTGTATTTGTTCCCCCTTCAAGTGGGGGAGGTACCAGTTTACCAACAGGAAATGCAAAACAATACGAAACAGCTTTTACTGATGCTACAGGTAATCCTAATTATACACCAGGAACTCCTGTATTTGTACAAGGAGCTTATACTCTTAAAAATGGGGGGGGTAAAACTATATCAGCATTTGAAGATTTAAGAGCCCATTGGGAGGGGTCCTCATGGTATACAGGGTATAGATATGCTTCTAATCAAAGATCAAGAAAAATCAAAAGAAGTTCAACAAATGGAGATAATATTAATTCTAACTTACCAGAGAATACCCCAGACAATATTAAATTAATGACTTCAGGTAAAGGAGGATCTATTTCTTATTTGAAAAGCGGAGATCCCTCTAGAGTGGTTTATGACGTGGTTTTTTATTTGGACGGGAATTATCGATGTCCTCTTCCTTCTCCTATCAATGGGGAAATTAAAAAGGTAGGATACGGGTCAATGTCTACAACTGAAATAAGGGGTCCTGAGGGAAGAGTTAGAATGTTGCATATGGATAACTTTTTAGTTCAAAAAGGAGACAAAGTAGTTGAAGGGCAAATTATAGGAAGGCAAAGTGATAAAATGAATAGTAGAGGAATAGCCCCCAATGTTCATCTACATATAGAATGTCCTGAAAAAGTCCTCAGAAAATATATTAAGAAAATGTTAGATGGGTCTTATACAGTCGCTCGTACCCCTTAATAATTAATAAAGAAAAACATGGGAGTATTATTAAAATCTCAATATAAGGCCAGATTTACTAATGGTGGAGAACTTAGAACCCAAAAGGGACACAACTTTAGGGGATATTATATTCACACCACCAATGGGAAGTTTTTTGAAGGGAGTTCTGCACAGGATCAAGGCGCTCGGTTATACCCTAAGGGTCCTTCACAAAAAGGGGGAGCCACTTTTACCCCTTATGATGCCTTAAAACCTAAAATTCATGCCATCACTCAATTAAGAGACCCGGTATCAACAAAACCATCACCTACTGCGTCTGAAACCAAAAAGGGAATGTTTATAAGATATTTTTTTATAGATATAAGAACCAAAAATTTTTCCGAAACTTCAAAAGAGGAATACCAAAAAAGAGCCGAAATAGATCTCAATATTTTTAAATTTTACAAAATAGGATGGTGGATTAATTCCCTATATCAAGATAGAAATAGTAATTCATTGAAATCCCTAGAAAAACTTGGCCATATTACTTTAGATATTTACGAATACTCATCCACTGGAGATGATATACCTAACGATATTTAACCTATGCTAAACATTATAGAAACACCCACCCAACTCGAACATTTCAAGTTGAATGAAAACTTTGAACAATGTTATATTGATTACGTTCAAACTAACGAGGATAAACATCCAAACCTAGACACCCTAACTGCCCTCTATATATACAGTTTTAAACAAGAGCAAGGATTTTTAATTAACTTTACACATCCAGATGCTCTAAAATTAGATGTTCTGAATTTTGACTTTTTAAACCAATATAAAGACATATTAATTTACGATAAAAAATATGCTATGCATATGTTTGATTCACTTCCTTACACGGATTTACAATCAATTTATTACACAAATACTGGAAAACACCACACCCTTGATTCAAAACCTCTTATATATTCTCACTTTTATAGAAAATTCCCTTCTACACAAACTAACAAAATAATTCCATTAGTAAAGCTGTATGAATGGTGCGAAATTAAGCGTATTAGCGCGTTAAAAATAATAGAAGAATATCCTCAATCGGATACCACAGAATGGTATAATCGCGTTTTAATTCCAACACTCTATAACGTAGAAAAACAAGGAATTCCCACACATGAAATACAAGCTGTATTTGATATCAATTCACCCCTTTCGCTAAAAAATGGGCTTTTCTTTAGTCTATATAACTACCAAACAACCACAGGAAGACCATCAAATAAATTCAATAATGTTAATTTTATGGCTCTTCAAAAAGGAAGCCAACAACGTAAATGTATTGTACCTCAAAACGACTACATATTAGAAATTGACTATGATGGGTATCACCCAAGATTAATAGGAGACATTGTAGGATATGAATTTGACGCTGAATCCTCTGTACATGAACAGTTAGGTAAAATGTATTTTAAAACAGACAAATTATCTAAAGAACAATATGCAAAATCGAAGGAACTTACTTTTAAACAGTTGTATGGTGGGGTCTTCAAGGAATTCGCTGATTTACCTTTCTTTAAAAAGACATTAAACTTTATAGTAAGTCTTTATTATAGATTTAATGAAGAGGGGTATGTTGAATTACCTATTTCTAAGCGTAGATTTTATAAAAATAATTATAATGAAATAGGGCCACAGAAACTATTCAATTACTTCATACAGATGAGTGAGACAGAAAGGAATATGGAAATTATGTATAAATTAAATGAGTTTTTAGAAAAGAAAAAAACCAAACTTATAATGTATATGTACGATGCTTTTATATTCGATGTAGATGAAAGTGATGGAAAAGACATTAAAAAGGAATTAGATTTAATAATCAGAAATAATAAGTTTAAAACAAAAGCCAAACAAGGGGAATCTTTTGGGGTGTTAGTAGAAATAGATCTAAATTAATAGAGTAAGAAGCATAAATTAATACTAGATACATTTATCAGATATAGGAGCGCAAAGCCGAGTTGGTTAAAGCCCATAACTATTTCTTGCTCTTTATTAGATATGTATCGCAGTAATGACAAACACAAGAACATTCTTAAGAGGTTATGAATAACAAAATTCACCTTACCTTCACATACCCAGATAAATTAGATGATGTCTTAGGGGGGATTGAAAACAGTTATGAGATTTTCATGGGGAAGATTTTTGTCCTAACAGATCTTGATAGTACTAAAGTAATGTGTACATATAATATTGTAAGTGGTGATAGAAGAACTAGGTTACCCAACACAATATTAGTACATAGAAAGAAACAAACAAATACTTTATATACAATAAATGCGTTAAATGAATTAATAAAAACATTAAACAACGGGTTTTTAGACAAAACTTTTCCTATTGAATGGAATGATTATAGAAATAATCTTTTATTGCATCAAAATAATGAATTTAAAGCAATAAGAACAAAGCTTTTCAAAATAGTTGAAGTTTAGTTTGGTTACCCGAGTTTTCTTTTTTACAATATATCAAAAATAATTTAATATGAACACTGACGAAATCAAGAAGAGGCTTGCTCGCCTTCAAACAAAGGGGTCACCAAATTCTAACGGAAAAAAATGGTCTGACAACTTCTGGAAACTCACACCAGGTAAAAAACATGAGGTAAGAATACTAAAATACAAACATAGTGATGATTCATTACCATTCACGGAGTTGTATTTTTATTTTGGTATTGGAAAACCAAGAATGATTTCATTAGTTAACTTTGATGAAGCCGACCCAATAATGGAGTTTGCCTCTGAGTTAAGAAAAACTAATGAAGAAGATAACAAAAAACTTGCTAAAAGACTTAACCCTAAAATGAGAGTATTTGCTCCCGTTATTGTTAGAGGTGAAGAAGAAGCAGGTGTTAGATTTTGGGAATTTGGTCCCCAAGCATATACTGAATTACTTCAATATATGGATGATGAGGATTATGGGGATATTACGGATGTTAAAAATGGATTTGACATTAAGCTTGAGCAGATACCTGCCGAACAAAGTGGAAAAGCTTATCCAACAACCACCATTAAACTGAAACCAAGAACTACTCCATTGAGTAAAGATGCTAAACAAGCAGAAGAGTGGTTAGAAAATCAACCAAACGTAAAGAAACTTTATACTAAAGTAGAGTATGAAGATATGAAAACATCTTTAATGGAATGGGTTAAACCAAAACTTGAAGGTGAAGGAGAAAGTGAAACTGTGTCAGTAGGAACTAATTACACAAACACTAAAAAGAAAGACGTTAATAAAGAATTAGACGATTTGTTTGAAGATTAATCATGGCTAGAAAGAAAAAAGAAACCAGTGCACCTTCCTTAACTGAGGATCTGTCTCAAGTATTAGCAGACAGCATAAACTCAAAACTAGGAAAGGGTAAACAACAAATGGCCTATTTTCTAAATGGTACAGGGAATGATGATCCAAGTAGCATTATGGGTTGGGTCCCTACAGGTTGTTCTACTCTAGATTTAGCTATTTCTAACAGACCAAACGGAGGTTTGCCTGTTGGGAAAATAGTTGAAATAATGGGAATGGAACAATCGGGAAAATCCCTTTTATGTGCTCATATTATAAAGTCAACCCAAGAACAAGGGGGTGTAGGTGTCTATATAGACACTGAAGCCTCTTTGGATACTAGGTTTTTAAACGCGATAGGAGTAAATACTGATAAAATGGTGTATATTCCTATTGATACTTTAGAGGATGTTTGGGCTACAACTGAAAACGCCATAGTTAAATTTAGAGAAAAAAATCCAAATAAAATTTTAACTATAATTGTAGATTCACAATCAGCAGCAACTACTAAATCTGAATTAGAAACTGATTTTAGTAGAGATGGTTTCACAACTGAAAAATCTATCATAAATAGTAAAGCTTTAAGAAAAATAACCAACTTAATTTATAAACAAAAAGTTTTATTAATAGTTACAAATCAACTTAGAGATAAAGTGGGAGCAATGGCTTTCGCTGAAAAATACACAACTTCTGGAGGTAAAGCCCTCCAATTCCACGCTTCAGTAAGATTACTAGCTAAAAATGTTAGTAAAATTAAAGAAGATGTTAATGGAGTCGAACAAATAGTAGGAAGAGAAACAGAAGTAGTAGTAAAAAAGAACAGAGTTGGACCACCAGAGCGTAAAATTCGATATGAAATTTATTACGATTCTGGGATTGATGATAATAGTGGTTTATTTACTATGTTAAAAAAGTATAAAGTTCTAAAAGGAGGAGGGGCAGGATGGTATACTTATGAAAACATAGATGTTGAAACCGGAGAAATAATTGAAGAAAAATTTCAAGGAGCCAATGGGTTTCATGAATTAGTTAACACACGACCTGATATAAAACAACTCATGTATGAAGACATATGTGAAAAATATATTATGAAATATCAACATGAAGTTGAGAACTTTTCAAGGGACGTAGATGCAATAGAAAAAGAAGAAATAGATGGGGAATAGTGTTTTAGATATTTTAAATAATATAAACAACGACCACCCTCCACACCCAAACGATAAAATACTCTTAATTGACGGTCTTAATTTATATATTAGGGCTTTTTCAGCTAATGGGGCTGTAAATGATAAAGGAGTGCCTGTGGGAGGAATGGTTGGTTTTTTAAAATCGTTGGCTTTACTTATACGTGAAATCAATCCGACAAGAATTATAGTTACCTTTGATGGTAAAGGGGGTTCAAAAAGAAGAAGAAAACTCCATCCTGGATATAAAGGAAACAGAAAGCCAGGAAAAAGATTAACAAGATGGGACCAATTTCAGACTGTTGAAGATGAACAATACTCAATGGCTACGCAATTATCACGTTTAAGTGAGTATTTGGAGAATTTACCTTTAACAACAATTGTAGTAGATAACATAGAAGCTGACGATATTATCTCATATCTTGTAACAACTATCTTTAAAGAAAACGATAAATGTATTGCTTCTGGGGATCAAGATTTCCTTCAATTGGTAGACGAAAAAACTACAGTTTGGTCACCTTCCAAAAAGAGATTCTTTACCCCTACTACGGTTTTAGAAGAATACAACATCCCAAGTTATAATTTCTTAATTTATAAATCCCTATTAGGAGATCAGTCAGATAACATAAATGGGGTGAGGGGACTAGGCCCTAAGAAAATCCCAAAACTCCTGCCGGAAATTATAAATTCGCCACTAAGTATAACCGATGTGGTAGAGTATGCTTCCACACAAAAAGGGGAAATGTTCGAAAGAATAACAAACAGTGAAGATAATCTCCACTTGAACTATAAGTTAATGAACCTACAGGAAACAAACATTTCTGGTTATGCAAAAGTTCAAATAATGGAAGATCTAGAACATAGATCAAATTTGCTGGATAAAAATTCTTTTATACGGTTATATAACAATGATTTTTTAGGAGATTCTTTAGGAAGACCAGAACAATGGTTAAATAATAGTTTCTTGAGGTTAAACACATTATTAAAACAATTAACAAATGAATGAGGGTAAATTAACAGAGTACGGAGCATCTTTTCAAAATAAAGCAATTTCTAATTTACTCACAGATCCTGATTTTTTAAGACAATCTATAGACATAATTTCTCCTTCCCACTTTGATAATGAACATAGTAAGTGGGTTGTTAGCAAAATTATAAGTTACTATGAAGGATATAAAACAATTCCTTCTTTAGATTATTTTAAATCTGAACTTAAGAAAATAAAAACAGAAGTCCAGAAATTAGCTATCAAAGAAAAAATTAAGGAAATATACGCTGTTTCTAAAAGTAAAGATCACAAATATATTAGAAAAGAGTATATTAATTTTTGTAAAAACCAAAACCTCAAAACAGCAATCAACACTTCAGTTGACCTTTTAGACGCAGGAAATTATGAAGATATAAGAACCTTAATTAATGATGCTTTACAAGCAGGTAATCAACAAGAAGGGGGGCATATCTATAAGGACCATTTAGAAGAAAGATATTCCTCAAAAGAAAGAATTACAATACCCACTCCTTGGGAATCTGTCAACATTTTATTAGGTGGTGGTTTAGGGCCAGGAGATTTAGGTGTAGTAGCAGGTAATCCAGGAGGAGGTAAATCATGGGTAATGGTTGCAATAGCTGCTCATGCTGTAAAAATGGGTAACAATGTTTTATTTTGTACTTTAGAATTAGATGAAGATTATGTTGGTAAGAGGTTTGATGCCTACTTTACTAATATTCCTGTAAATGAACTAAATATTAGTTCTAAACCTATAATTAAAGATGCTATAAGTAAATTGCCTGGAGCGTTAGAAATTAAGCGATTTAGAGCACAAAAAACCACTTTAGGTGAGGTAGAGACATATACCGAAAGACTAATTAATAATGGCTTTAAACCCGATTTAATCGTTATTGATTATTTGGATTTACTTAAAGTAAGAAATAATAAAGAAAAAAGAAACCAACTTGAAGATCTTTACACTGAAGCGAGGGAATTTGGAAAAGACTATAATGTTCCTGTTTGGTCCCCCTCACAAGTTAATAGAACAGGGGCCAGAGATGAAGTAATTGAAGGGGATCAAATAGCAGAGAGTTATTCTAAATTAATGATTGCTGATTTTGCTATGTCTCTCTCAAGAACAAGAGAAGACAAAATTAACGACACTGGTAGATTTCACATCATGAAAAACAGATATGGGGCAGATGGATACACCTATAATTCTGATTTTGATGCATCAACTGGTATAATTCATATAAAAGGAAAACAAACCCAAGTATCTTCAAACAACCCCGAAATCCCTAATTCTGGTAGTACAGGAAGGGTAATTGAGGACTTAATAAGTGGTAGAACATCTTATTGAGGCCTTTAAAAAAAAATTAAGTTTTGTATGTTGGTCTGTATTTATAATCACATAAAAACAAACAAAACTGAAGGCAGAAACGCCTTCATTTTTTGACTTCAAATAATATTGAGGTTTTTAAAAAAGTTATATATTTATTAATCCCTAAAAAAAAAGTTAAATATGGATATCTCACAGAAAATTTTATCAGATATAGTAGTCCACAACAAATATGCAAAATATATTCCACAAAAACAAAGAAGGGAAACTTGGAAAGAGTTAGTTACTAGAAATAAAGTAATGCATCAATCTAAATTTCCTCAACTTGAAAAAGAAATCGAAGAAGCATATAAACTCGTATATGATAAAAAGGTATTACCTTCTATGAGAAGTCTACAATTCGCTGGAAAGCCAATTGAGATAAATAATTCAAGAATTTTCAACTGCTCTTACTTACCAATAGATGATTGGAGAGCTTTTAGTGAAGTTATGTTTTTACTCCTTTCAGGGTGTGGAGTAGGATATTCAGTACAAAACCACCATGTAGATAAGTTACCAGAAATAAAAATACCAACCAAAGATAGAAGGTTTTTAGTGGGTGATTCAATTGAGGGTTGGGCAGATGCCGTTAAAGTTTTAATGAAATCCTATTTTGGGGTTTCAAGTTCAAGACCTAAGTTTGACTTCAGAGACATTAGACCGAAGGGAGCAGAGTTGATTACTGTTGGGGGAAAAGCACCAGGTCCTGATCCATTAAAAGAGTGTTTAATACAAATACAAAAAGTTTTAGATAGAAAGAAAGACGGAGAAACCTTAACCCCAGTTGAAGCCCATGATATTATATGCCATATTGCAGACGCAGTTTTATCAGGGGGAATTAGAAGAGCTGCTTTAATTTCTTTATTTGATTTACATTATGATGAAATGTTAGTTAGTAAATCATCTAATATTAAATCTAAAATTTTATCTCAAGAACATAAAACTTATATAGATGCTTTTGGAAAACACCAAATGGAAGATGTTATAGTTTTAAAAGTAGAACAAGATGGGATTGTTTACGACAATTGTATTATTAGAAGAGATAAAAAATCTGGTAAATTTTGGGATTTAGAACAATATGAAAGGGATGGAACATTAGGTTGGTGGATTTGTAATCCACAAAGAGGAAGAGCCAACAATTCAGCAGTAGTTATCCGTTCAAAAGTAAAAAAGAAGGACTTCTTTACACTTTGGGACAAAATAGTAGCAAGTAACTCAGGAGAGCCAGGTATATATTTTTCAAATGATAAAGATTGGGGAACTAACCCATGCTGTGAAATAGCTTTACGTCCATTCCAATTCTGTAATTTAACGGAAGTTAATGGAAGTGATATAAAATCACAAGAAGATTTAAATAATCGTTCAAGAGTTGCGGCCTTTTTAGGAACTTTACAAGCAAGCTACACAGAATTCCATTATTTACGTGATATTTGGCAAAAAACCACCGAAAAAGATGCCCTTGTTGGGGTAGGGATGACAGGAATAGGTTCAGGAGCTGTTTTAAATTTAGATTTAGAAGAAGCAGCCAACGAAGCAAAGGAATCCAATGCAAATTTAGCAAAGATATTAGGAATTAATCCTGCTTCGAGAGTTACCACAGTAAAACCATCAGGAACTAGTTCATTAGTTTTAGGAACTTCATCTGGTATCCATGCTTGGCACAATGACTTTTATATTCGAAGAATGAGATTGGGTAAAAATGAAGCTCTTTACCAATATTTGGCTGAATATCATCCAGAATTAATTGAAGATGACTTATTTAAATCGCAAATTCAAGCAATAGTTTCAATACCCCAAAGAGCCCCTGAAGGCGCTATTTTGAGAACAGAATCTGCGCTAGATTTACTTGAAAGAACCAAAAAATTCAACACAGAATGGGTACAAGCAGGCCACAGAAAGGGAGCCAACACAAACAATGTTTCAGCAACAATTTCAGTTAAACAAGAAGAATGGAGTACAGTGGGAGAATGGATGTGGAAAAATAAAAACACATTTAATGGGTTATCAGTATTACCATATTCTAATGGAAGTTACCAACAAGCCCCCTTTGAAGATATAGATGAAACTACCTTTTTAGAAATGGAAAGTCACTTATCAAGTATAGACCTAAAACTAGTTACAGAAGCAACAGATGAAACAGATTTAAATGGACAAGTAGCATGCGCTGGTGGGGCTTGTGAAATAGTATAAAAATGAAAAAACTCAAGGACATATTAAAGGAAATATACGGTAGTAAAATAGACCCAAACGAAAAGTGGTGGGCTATATTAGTAAATTCTCCTGAAGATTGGGAAATTCTATCCAGTTTTTTAGACAGTAAAGGATATAAATTTGAATCAGGACATACTTACTCAGGCAATAATTTAACAACTTTTGATCCATTTAGAAATGAAAAATATTTTGATTCACATGAATATGATGTTGAATCTGATGACATGGGTTATGATGCCCTTATGAGTTATGAGGGGAAAGATGAATTTATTTTATTAAATAAACCCAAAAATAAATTAACTATAACAAATCCTAATACTTTTAACTCAAAAAAAGATTCTACCTATAGCAGATATAATTATTTTACCAACTTAACAGACTTGATAAAATATATAAATTAAAAATGAGACAAGACGATTGGATAAGCAAAATATATCATGGATTTGATCTTTCACAAAGAAGATTTGGATCCCTGGATATTTCTTCATATATTAATAAAGATCATGAACAAACGAGAAGCACAAAAGATGAAAGTAGGGGCAACCCGAAAAAGTCAAAAAGAACAAGGCTACTTTGATGGTAGATTTGTAGAAAGATCAGAAAAGTTACAAAATAAATATAAAAGAAAACCAAAACACAAAAATAAAAGTTATGACGCAGACGGAGACGAAGACCAAATATGAGGATTTAGCAATCCCAGAATTAATAAACTTATTAACAATAGTTATATCAGAAAAGGATAGAGTATATAGATACCACCCTAACAATCCTAAGGGCACTTCAGTAGAAGAAGAATACGATTCTCTTCAAACAGACATTCAAACGATTACAAATTTAATCACTGAAAAGAGTAAGTAAGGTATGAGAGTATCACACGAAGTACCTATTCCCTATTTAAAACAAAGTAGGGGGTTCAATGATTACGATTACTGTTTACCTCATCTCTTAGATGAAAGTAAAGAATATAAGGAATATTTTCAAAGATCCAAGGAAATGAGTCGCTACATTATTATGGATAATTCATTACATGAATTAGGTCAGCCTTATAACTCTGAAAGGTTGTGGTATTGGATGAATTATTTTAAACCAGACGAATTTATAGTTCCTGATTATTGGCAAGATAAAACTTCCACTTTAGTTGCAGCGAAAGCTTGGTTAAGTAGGGAGTTTCCTGAAAATACAACACCAGTAGCAGTAGTTCAAGCCAATGATAAATCCGAAGCGTATTCTTGTTATAGTATTTTAAAAATGCAAGGATATAGAAAAATCGCATTTAGTTATGGGGCTGATTGGTATTATGAAGAAGGTCTAAAATCCACCCCTAATAAAGACAATAAATTTATAACTAAAGCTCATGGTAGATATAATACTATAAAGGAATTTTATAAAAAGGGGGTAATAAGTAAGTTTGATAGAGTACACTTATTAGGGTGTAATGTACCACAAGAATTTAGTTGGTATAAAGGTATGCCCTTTATAGAGACAATAGACACATCTAATCCCACCATCCACGGCTTAGCAGGAGTTAAGTATGAAGATTTTGGATTAGAAGAAAAACTATCGTACAAAGTAGATAAATATGAAGGAGATGAGGAGAATTGGGACATTGTTTTATATAATGTTAAGAAGTTTAGAGAATTCCTTCCAAACAATAAATAATGGTAACAACTATTTTAGCAACGGTTACTTTGCTCTCAATTGCATATGCAGTGTGGGTTTACATAAGTAACAAGGATTTTAACAAATCCGCAGAAATCAAAGCAAATGCTTTATTAGAACAATGGAAAGTAAAAGAAGAAAAAAGAATCAGAGATGATGCCTATAAAAGGAGCAGAGCAGTAGGATTTGGAAAAACAATCGAACATTTTGTTCCCTTTATGGAAGGATTTCCAGTAAAAGCAAAAGATGTTCAATTTTATGGAAACCCAGTAGATTATATTGGGATTAAAAACAGAAACAGTAAAACAAAGTGTGAAGTACATTTTATAGAGGTTAAAAGTGGCAAAAGTAACTTAAACCAACATCAAAGAAATATAAAGAAAGCAGTTGATGAGGGAAGAGTATATTTCGATGTAGTAGAAGTAGATGGTTTAACTAAATCAGAAAAAACACTAACAATAAATAAAGAAGAAAAAAATGCAAACTAAAGATAAAAAAGAATATTATTCATTGTATGAATATTTAGGATATGCTGCAGGAAAGGAATTAGGGGGGGAAGTTTATGCTGCCTCTAAAAAAACCAAACAACCTATAGTAACACAATATATTGAACAAGGAAGTTATAAAGGAAAAGTATTTTGTTACACTAAAAACTTTTTAGATGAATACTTCTATGCTATAGAAAATAAAGAACCTTTCAATAAATACCCTGAACCAGAAGAAGATGATTTACCTTTTTAAAAAATAAATAAATGAAACAAGCAGTATTAAGTTTAAGTGGCGGAATGGATAGTAGTACACTATTACTTCACTTATTAGCAAATGATTACAAAGTAACAGCTCTTAGTTTTGATTATGGGCAAAAACATAGTGTGGAATTAGAAAGAGCTCAAGAATTAGTGGATTATTTAAATAATAGGGCTCCTAAGAAAACACTATTCCCTCTATATGAAAATATCACGTATCAAGTAATTAAATTAGATGGTTTACCCCAATTACTAAACTCAGCTTTAGTAACAGGAGGAGATGAAGTACCTGAAGGGCATTATGAGCAAGATAATATGAAAGCAACAGTAGTACCTAATAGAAATAAAATATTTTCTTCTATTATACAAGGAGTAGCATTATCAATTGCAAATGAAACAGAATCACCTGTAAAAATAGCAATGGGAATTCACGCAGGAGACCATGAAATTTACCCTGATTGTAGACAAGAATTTAGGGATGCTGATTACAAAGCATTTTTAGAAGGTAATTGGGATGCTGAAAGAGTATCATCTTATACACCTTATTTAGATGGAGATAAATTTGATATTTTAAAAGATGGCGAATTGTGTTGTGAAAAATTAGGAATTGAATTCAATGAAGTTTATAAAAGAACAAACACAAGTTATAAGCCAATTTTTACATCTAATAAATGGTACTCAGATTATAAATCAGCTTCATCAGTTGAAAGAATAGAAGCATTTATAAAATTAGGAAGACCCGACCCTGTAGAATATGCAGATGAAAAGGGCCCTGTAGATTGGGAAACAGCAAAAATTTATGTAGAACAATGCCTATATGATTGGGTAGTAGAAAAAGGAATAGATTAATATGAAGTATCCAGACGCAAAAAAACATCAATTAGTAAGCTTTATAAAATCAGGCATAAGATTAGTAGGATATATTTTATTACCTTTCGATCTTTATGTTGCTATGGGGGTTTTAGTAGTTAGTGAAATAATAGGAATTTATGAAGAATTAGTATAATGGGGAAATATCAATCAACAAAAATATTCGACAACTACTCAGTTGCATTAAGACAATGGAAAGCATCACATTCACATTGTGAATTATTACATGGTTATGCTTTAAAATTTAAAGTATGGTTTGAATCTAATACACCATTTGATGAAAATGATGGATTGGATGATATGAATTGGATTGTAGATTACGGTGGGTTTAAAGATAAACCAATTGGTAATGGATTAAAAGATTGGATGAATCATATGTGGGACCATACAATGTTAATTCAAGAAGATGATCCTTACAAAGACATATTCGAACAAATGGGGCAAATGGGTTTAGCTAAAGTACATTTTTTAGAAAAAATGGGAGCTGAGTCTTGTGCCAAAATAGTTTATGACAAATTTAATGAAGTTCTATC
>Ga0208299_1001957_pt1 | contig 14528 bp, 30 predicted proteins | sample 15_taG_FD_184089 | JGI IMG/M metagenome (GOLD analysis project Ga0208299, IMG submission 184089) | Marine viral communities from the Subarctic Pacific Ocean - 15_ETSP_OMZ_AT15312 metaG (SPAdes) (version 2) | ecosystem: Environmental > Aquatic > Marine > Oceanic | place: Pacific Ocean | collected...
CGACCTAGCTGACCACATCCAGTACTGGCTCAGGCAGGCGAAAAAACAATCACGCAAAGGCCACCTTGACCTTCACGCCAATCTTTTAAAGAGCATTGATGACGACGTAGATGCAGCGACGAAAAAACACAATCAGGCCATGAAAGATTTTGGACTCGGCCCAGCGCCAGAATAAACGTAAACAAGGAGAATAGAAAATGGATTTACTACAATCACTTTGGAACTTAGGCGTCGACGCAGTCGGGGCAGTATTAAACCTCGGATGGGTTTTGATCGCAAACCTTTTGGACCTGCTTTTGGTCCTGCATATGGAATCACCTCGCCTGGAAGGTCTCCTGGTTGGTATCAGCTTGGCATGGGTTATGCTTCGCCGTGAAAAACACCCAATCCTCAGAGCTCTTTCCGCACCTCTCAAGCTCGTCCTTGATATCTTAGATCTCGCTTGGGATCAAGGGGTAGAAGTAGTGCAAGATGTGTGGGCTTCTGCAGTCGGCATCGTTGAAGGCGCATTAGTTCGAGGTCAAGGACTGGTTCGATCTTCTTTGGCTCTGGTAGTTAACCAGCTCAAAGCGGTTAAAGATCGTTTGCTCAAAAGAGGTGAAAAAGAGTAAAGATGAAGAATATACGTATCAAACGTCTAAATGAAGTTGAGCTCGGTGATACGAGCGGTGACCTAGAACGAATCGTCGCAAAGCTTGATGCTGCCAATATTACTGGTGAGGGCGGAATAATCTCTGGTATTTCTTCTCCCGATGAGTTCAGAGATCTGATGCGACACATTGCAGATGCTAGCGGCTTTCCCAATGATGAGCTTGGTGTACACATGATGTCAGTTGCCCAAGAATTCCAAAAGGGTCAGCATACACCTGGCACCGACGGTGTTAACGAAACTGTTAAAGTATCTGTCAAAGAACTGCGATCTATAGTTCAGGAAGAGATAGATCGCCTAGATGAGGAACCTGATTCATCTAACGGCGCAGTCTTACGTGTAATCGATGCTTCTGAAAATAAAGTCGAAGCTTTGAAGGCGGCAATCGATGCAACAAATAAAGGTGAGGCTGAATCTCTTTACTTCGATGAAGAGAATGATGATGTATATCTGTTTGCCACTCGCAATGATATGATCAAGTGGGAACTAGAGAAGAAGCATGCCGCAAAGAAAGCAACTCAACCCGAGCAAAAACCTTACGAGCAGATGAGTGACGAGGAACTTCTTAAAAAAGTTCTCCAGGGTTATATGGCACCTCGAATGGGCACACCCGGCAAAGATGTCTTTATGCCTGCTGGAAAAGATGGCGAGGTGCCATCCCCGTCTGAAGAGATAAAATATATTATGCAGAAGTGGAAAACCTTGAAATCTATTCCCGGTGCTACAATCAAGATTAGAAGATATCCTGCTGACTATAAGCCTACTCATCGCTACGACCGCGGTCGTCCCAACATGATATGGGGTGACGTAGATTACCCAAGTCTAGACTAGCACAAAAACCAGGAAAGCAAAAGAAGGTATAAAGTTCATACAATCCTGGGTGTCTAGCGAGCACAGGCAGCTTTCATAAAGGAAAAAATAATCATGAGTATTATGGATAACAAGGACGAAGAAGTAATCGTACTCCAGATGAATGACGAGGAATCTCCCGTAGTAGAATTAGAAGAAGTAATGATGCAATGGGCAGCTTACTTGCGCACACTGCACCTCTGGTTCAACGGCGCACACAACCTCACCAAGGGTTCCGGTTTCGCCGGAGATCACAACGAGCTCTACGATATGATTTACAATGCCTCAGCTGAGCATACTGATACAGTTTTAGAGCGAGGCATCGGCCTAACCCAAAACGAGACAGTCGCCTGCCCAGTTGGAATTACTGCCCGCGCTAGCGAGATTATGCAGCAGTATCCCAGTCCATCCAATGCCAATGCGACTTCAATTGCATGCGTTGGTCTCGCTCTAGTCAAGGGTTATGTTGCTGGGCTCACATCTATGTATAATGACTTAGATGACAAAGGCTTGTTAACGTTGGGTCTCGACGATCTGATTATGTCACATGCTAGTGAATACGAAGGCTTCGCCTACCAGCTCCAGCAAAGAGTAAAAACGGAAGAATAAAAATGAAAATCAAAGCAACGACAATAAAAGCTATGGCTAAAGCTGAGCTAAAAAAGATCACAGAAGTTACTGTAGACAATCCTAATATTGTTTCACCCACAGGAATTTCTACACCCGAAACTGGCGCGCCAAACGCTGATGAAAAAACAGAGCTGGAAGCACAGCTACAGGATCTAAATGATCAGAAGGAAACTGCAGAAAAATTAGCCCAAACTGACCCAGCAGCAGCAGGCCATGTGAACAATCTGAATATCCAGATTGCGAGGGCAGAGAAGCTACTCAATAAAGGCGCATGAACTCCTATTTAATCTTAGGAGACAAAGCTATGAGCAAACAGCCTGCCAGTACTCGCGAGATGAAAAATGCAGCTACTTTGCAGCTGTTTAGATTTATGCAGTCCATTGTTGCACACATTGATAATGGGTACGACGTTATGAATCCAAGGATCAAGAATCTGTCTCACGATATCGATGATCTCCAGAAAAAAATTGATGTTCTTCCTAGCGATGATCCCTGGCCGAAAGAATTTACAGATGAATTTAGAGAGCTGTACAAAACAATGAAGAGGCTTGGCATTAACATCAACTGATTAAACCCATGTATTTTAAAAGTAAATTAACCCGAGTTCAACGTCAGCATCCTGGCAGTATGTTTTTGTTGTAATCTACAAGCCTACCTGATACAATACAATTGACATGATCTATTCTTATAAAATATTCCCACGTGGGACGCTAGTTCGAGTACTTTCCTCTGACGAGATAGGTTTATTTTTGGGATATGAGCGTCTAGCTTGCCCACCCTGCCCACTCGAAGAATTGCGCGAAAGCATAAAATACCATCTTCTTGTAGGTGGATATCCAACAGAGTACGTAGATATGGAGCTTGAAGAGATTGCTAGACCTCAATCCGTGTGACCTGATTAAGTTTATTAATACAGGAGAAGCTTGTTTCCTAGTTAAACGATTTGACGCATATGACACAGCAAAAGGATCTTTGGGCATGATCCCTGGAATTGAAAACAAGACAGCAACCCCTATCTGGTGCTGGGAAGTGAAGTGGAACAATGTCGTCGGCATGTGGTCCAGAAATTTAAATTGTACTAAAAAGACCTATGTCTTAGAAGACGCTTTGATAATTCAGCTAACTGGGAAATACAAAAAAGAAAAATCGATAATTTCTGTATACAACCATCTAGCAAGGGATACAATCTAATTGATAGGAGATATCAAGTGAAAACTCTCAAAAAAGATAACAAATTCGTTCGAGCGCAAGAACAGCAGGTAGTTAATTATCTAAATCAAGGGTATGAGTTCTGTCCTAAGAGCCTCTGGAAAGAAAAGATCCGTGATCCTAAGCGGGCAACTGCAGAAGAAAAGAACGCTAAGAAGCGCAAGAAAAAACAAAGCAAATAGTGTAAGTTAACCAGCATCTGAGTATAATACACCCAGAGAAATAAGATAAAGTTTTCATATATTCTTTTTTTATGTAAGAATAAATTGAGTCGGTAAAATATCAACACGTGCCATTTAGGAGAAAATTATGCACACCAAGTTGAATTTTGATGAGCTAGAGAAGTTTAGTGAGAAGGAGCTCCGGCAAATCCTCAGGAAGCTTCAATCTGAAGCCTATAACCTCAGGAAAGGAAATATGCCCCAGACAGTTAAAGCTGAAGTTGAGATTTGCTATGTCCAGCGCGAACTAGAGCTTCGTTCTCGTTATTCTAGGTTCAATAAGCCTGAACCTAGAAATTCAAATACAAACGATCAGATTGAATTTGAAACTGCGGTGTAAAAGGAAAAAGACATGTCTCTAATTAAAGCACGACCAACTATTTTTGATATGCTTCTGCGGGATGATCCATTTCTTTCCGTGCTTGATAGAAGCCGTCTATCTAATGCAACAAATACTGACGCGCCTGCGGTAAATACTTATCGCACTGGAAACGATCTTACGTTCGAAGTTGCAGCGCCAGGTTACTCGAAAGAGAACTTAAGTGTATCTGTAGATCGAAACGTCCTTACGATTCAAGGTGTGTCTACTCGAGTGGATAGAGAGGGCGCAGTTCAAACTGAATTTGAGACTGCTTCTTTTACTCGAACTTTTACGCTGCCATCTGATGCTGACCCTAGCGCTTTAACAGCTCGTTATAGTGACGGCATTTTGACTGTTAGCGCGTCCTTGGTAGATTCTAGAAAAACCCTTACTGTTGATATTGAATAGTATTAACCTGGAGAAAAAATGTCTGGGATTGGCAGATATCTGAAAGATATCGGAAAGCTTGACCTTCTTACTAAAGAACAAGAACAAGAGCTTTCGAAAAGAATTGAGGCAGGCGATATGCGTGCCAAGAATGAAATGATTAGCAGAAACCTGCGCTTAGCAGTTTCAGTTGCTAAGAAAATGCAAAGAAAGGGTGTTGATCTTGAAGATCTAATTCAAGAAGCCAACATCGGTTTGATGCGCGCCGTTGAGAAATTCGACTGGCGCCGAGGATTTCGATTCTCGACTTACGCACACTGGTGGATTCGTCAAGGCGTGTCTCGATACTTGCAAATGAATAGCAAGACAGTTCGAGTTCCTGGACATGCCCAAGGTCTGTATTACAAAGTCGAAGCAGCAAAGAAGGAATATCAAGAGGAGTTTGGATCTGATCCAACCATTGATGAGATTGCAGCAATCTTAGGCGTTACTGTAAAGTCTATTGAAGCTGCTAACGATGCACCTTCATTTGGAATCTCTCTGGATGGTCCAAAGTTCCAAAATGATGAAAACAGTTCTTTGCAAGGATTCATGACAGATGAGGACGAAGATAGTCCGGACGACATTGTTGCAAGAAAGCACTTCACAAGATCAGTTGTAAGAGCTATGAGAAAGCTTTCTCATCGAGAGCAAGCAGTTATTCGTTTGAGATTCGGAATTTCAGAACCCGACGAGAACGAAGATTTAAACATGGGCCCTGAAATAGCGGCTCAACTAACCAGAGAAAAAGAAGATGTTATCTCCCCCTAGAAAATTTAGAATGATTGTCCCGAATCTAACGATCAGCGGCCCACTAGAATCTGGAAATGTAGGATTTCTAAAGTCTGCAGGATGTCGAAAGATTGTTACAGTCGGCGGCGGATTTATTGGACCTGAGGTTGTAGCGCAAGTGAAGACAAACCACATGGAAGCATCTCACTATAGCTTTACGCCTTTTGATAAAACTGATGAAGTAGAAAGTGCTATTAAAAGAATATTTAATTATGTTGTCAATAATTTAAAATCCGGATCCCGTGTTCATATTGCAGGAGACGTCTCGCTGATTGATGTAGCAACATTGATTGGATGCTTTCGAAAGATGCTAGAGTGGAATACTGGGTATGCAATTGCTGAAGCTATTGATATATCTGACAGCGTGGAGATTGCAGACATGATTAACATTATTACTGATTTTGATGCCCGCGAGTGGTCAAGAAAATTAACTTATGAGGAGACCAGATAATGAGCATGCCAAAAGGCTATAAAGTATCAGGTGGATATGCAACTGTCAAAGACGGCCTAGATTATAGAACGATCTCTGAGATTATGACTGAAAGAGGTCATAAGATGAATCATGCTACTGCAAGAAACGTATTGTTAAGTGCGATGCGAACGATTGCAACTGACATTGTTAGAAGCCAAGACATAGATGTCAATACAGTCGAGATTGATGAGATTGCAAAATCACCGCTCTTTCAGTCTGGCGTCGCCGATGTCATTGATGATATTGACGCAATGGGAAAATTTGACCTAGCATGAACATAAAGGTTGACTGGACATTTTTGATACAATCTCGAATTAAAAAGAACCTAGCTGTGTGGTTCAACCAGAACAAAGTAGAATCCTATGAGCAAGCAATTAATTTACTGGAAAAAAATAAGCTCCCAGTGGGAACTCGTGAAGAAGTGGTTAAACACATTCCCGCTCGGCCCGAAATCAATGATCTTCTTTTTAATAGTGGTGCCACTACCAATACTGTTACTTCTCGCCTTGCTAAGAAAGAAGTCGACACGGGTCCTAAGTCAGCAGCAGAGGAAGCAGCTGACGCCATCACAGCGTCAGCGTCTGCGAATACTTCTAAACCGAGCCAAGTTAAAAAACGCCCTTCGACAAAAAAAAGAACAGCGAAGAACAGCGCGTCAGGAAAGTCAAAGCCAGCCTCAAAAACCGCCGAAAAGAAAAAATCTAAAAAATGACGATAAAAACAGCAGCTGAGCATTATTGCAAAGGACGAATTGTTACCACAACAGGTATCAATAAGTTGTGTATGTTTAGATCGCATGATCTCGATGATAAGTTTGAACATCATTGCCCAATTTGCGGGTCTAGGCTTTTAGTGAGTAAAAATGAACAAAAATAAAGTTAACTGGAAATCAGGGTTTGTGATGACTGTCCTGATCGCCGGAATCACCTCTTTCATCTTCGTTCTTTTATTAGTTAGCTATTTAGAATTTACAGGGTTTTTAGACGGCTTAGATGCAAAATCTAAAGAAGTAGTGAAAAGCCTCCAGCAACAAGTAGAATTACAGTCTAATCAGATATCTGAAATGTCTGAGTCACAGAAAAAAACTATAAACTATTTGAAGCTTTGGACACCCATCAAATTTTCTCCGGACAAGAGTGAGCGATGGAAAATTACGGGTTACGGGTTGCCTGAAGTTACTAAACAGTCTAATATAAGATTCCCACAATTCAATTTTGATTCTGGGATTAACACATGTCTTGACCACCAAGAACAACTTATCACAGGAGGCGAATAGCTTTTAATGAATCGGTTTGACAGAATGTACTTTTTGCTTGAAAAGAGAAAGATGAGCACCGAAAAATTGCTCAAAGATCTCGTTGAAAGTCTAACAGAAGAAGATGCTGCTATCCTCTTTGAATCAGTTGAGATGATGAACGGTCTTGAACCGCCTATTGATCTTGACGACTTAAATGAAAAGTGGTATGACGACAAATGGGATAAAGAAAGTACGAAATTCTAATAGATATAATTGAATCTTGATATCATGAGCATTGTAAGGTTGCGATCTTTAGCCTCCGCATAGATCTAATCCTTGTTTCTCCCGGGAAGCTAAAAAGTTTTATTAGCTGGACCCGCCTACCCAGCCCTAAAAACAGGTGTACGCCGGGGTATCAAGATTCATCTGCCACTTTAGCTCAGGGGTAGAGCTTCGGTTTTGTAAACCGATGGTCATCCGTTCAAATCGGATAAGTGGCTCCAAGGCACCCTTCGGGGTGCCTTTTTTATATAAAAAATAGACATATTATTGAACATGTTGCCAGCGCAATGTATTATTAATTGTAAGCTAGGTAATAAGCCATGTCGAAAAAACTAATGAAAATTGCGTGGGCAATAGGCACAGTTCTAAATCTGGGATTCGCAGCATTAAATTTCAGTCTGGGAATTACAGGTTGGGCAATTTTCAATGTTTGTATTTCAGGGATTTGTCACTTTAACTATCTAAGCGTGAATAACAATGAATAATGTGCGGGTATAACTCAGTTGGTAGAGTGTCAGGTTTCCAACCTGAATGCCGTCGGTTCGAGCCCGACTACCCGCTCCACATATTGCCCCTTAACTCAGTTGGTAGAGTAGCTGACTGTTAATCAGCGAGCCGTTGGTTCGAGTCCAACAGGGGCAGCCAAAATGAATTCCTGCCCACAATGGGCAAAAGGAAAAGAGAGATGAGCAGCGTTTAGGCAGTTTAACGGGACTGTCCCGGCGTGGTCTACTTAGAATCACTACAAAATATAAAGAATTTGAATAAATGATTAGCCGAATTTTAAAATGCGAAATAGTTATAAAGAGCGGGGGGTTAGCTCATCTGGTAGAGCACCTGCTTTGCAAGCAGGATGTGGTCGGTTCGACTCCGACACTCTCCACCAAGGGATCCGAAAGGATCCCTTTTTTTGTGGCCCTGTCGTCTATCGGTCAGGACATCAGGTTTTCATCCTGGTAAGCGGGGTTCGATTCCCCGCAGGGTCACCATGTAGAGCCGTAGCTCAGGGGTAGAGCGTTGTCTTGACTCGGCGAATGTCGTAGGTTCGAATCCTACCGGCTCTACCATGTGCGCTTGTAGCTCAGCGGTAGAGCGTTGCCTTTACACGGCAGGGGTCGTAGGTTCAAACCCTACCGAGCGCACCACATTTTGGCCCGTAGCTCAGTTGGTTAGAGCGCGCGCCTGATAAGCGCGAGGTCGGAAGTTCAAATCTTCCCGGGCCAACCAAAATGTGGGACGGTAGTTAAGTTGGTTATAACGCCGGCCTGTCACGCCGGAGGCCGCGGGTTCGAGTCCCGTCCGTCCCGCCATATTGATCTCTTTTGTGTAAATCTACCATGATTGAGTTATAATATTCCTGAAGACGTTACGGGGGTATAACTCAGTTGGTAGAGTACCGGACTTTTAATCCGTTTGCCCACAGTTCGAATCTGTGTACCCCTACCAAGAGTGCGATTCTAGCTCTATTCCTTGCCTTCTCTGGTTGCGCAGCACATCAATCTGCAACGCTAGGGAAGTGCAAGGAACTCATTATTCTAGAAGACATACTTTCATATGAGATTGACAAATATTCTAGGCTATGTGAGATGCTTCGCCTGACTAGACATGTCATTAAAAAGAAAAAATGGATCGAACAGATTGATGAGTCTTTGAAAAAGTGTGATTATGTTTTCGGGAAAGAATAAGCGGCCGAGTGGTGGAATTGGTTTACACAGCGGACTTAAAATCCGTCCTTTAATTAGTTGTCGGTTCGAGTCCGACCTCGGCTACCAAGAAAGAAATTAGTAACAATGAATGACAGCAAAGACCGCTTCCAGAATACGTATTTCTAGGTGGAAAACATGGTTATTATGTCTGAAAAAGATCGAAAGCTGCTAATAGAAGCGTCTGAGATCTTGGAGCAAGTCGAGAAAGACTATCCGGAAGATGAAGTAGTTTTTACAGATACCCTTGCTGATAACATTAGCAAAAGAACTGCGGACCCTTTGAAGGAGATTGCTCTTTTCACTATCTGCACTGCGATAGAAACTATTCTTCACGGTTATGACGGATCGATTAATTAAATGAAAACAGGGAAAAAATGAAATACTACGAAGTTACGGCGCCCGGTGAGGGCGTTCTCAAAAACTTTAAATCTCGAGGCAAGGCAGAAGAATTTGCGCAGCACGAAAGAAACTGCAGAATGAAAGACCTAAGAAAAAAGAAGACGTATACCCAGGGCGAGATCAAAGGTGAAACAGTCTACAGAACACACGGTATTATTGTCAGGGAAAAGGATTTAGAATTTTCGGATGATGAACCTTTGAGAGATGACACTGACATGTCAGGCGCAAACACGCTCAGAAAAGAGCCGTGGGGAAATCTGGCGCTCACTAATCAATTCCCAAACAGGATTTAAAAGACACAACAAGCCGGGGGCAATATGGAATTATTTTCCGTAAGAAATGAAAAAGAAGAAGTTGTTGCAAAATTTAATGACTTCGACGAGGCATGGAATCATCTTCAAATCGTGCTAGCCGGAGACGGAGATATTGTAGAAACTCCGGGCGCAGATGTCAGGTAATAGATACTTATTACAGGGCAACTTAAAACTCGCACTTGGAGGCCAACGTGATCTACGAAAAGAATTTTAAACCAGTGGGTGTTATCAGGCGAATTCAGTTGTCACCTTATCGGGAAATCCAGCTAGAAATACAACTAGAAATGCCCATAATTAGGTATCAAAACCCACACCAGGTCACTGATGTTGATCCCAGTGAAACTTCATCTAAGGTAGATGAAGTGATTATCAGTATGGAAGCAGATGACTCACAGGGGCAAGACTGCTTAATTGATTTCAAGGACACGTATTCGTGGTGATTTACAATGTCTACAATCCGAGAAGCATATATTCCAAAAGAATTGGAAAAGAAGTTGAGTGATCCCATCGCATCTTTTGAAGAAGCAATAAAAATCTATGAATCGTGTGCAAAGAAAGCGCTGGAAGACGGAAATCAGGATCTGCACGACGATTACTTTCAAATTATTCAAGATATGAACAAAACAAAAGAAGCTTTAGAAAAAAGCGCTCGGTCGAAAATAGAATCTCCGGACAGTCACAACGACAAAGAATCTACACTGGCCGCAAAAAATTTAAAGTCTAAAAGTAAACAGTAGATATTTTTTGCTTATAATTCATACATGAGTAATATTTCAATAGATCTTAAAGTTGGCGATGCTATTTTAACTGGGCGATTTAAGAACAAGCGTGATATCGTGAAGTCCATCGGTACTGATTCTTTGGGCCAGCCAACTGTTAACGGAAAGCCGATGTTGAAGTTTCGAATTGAGAAGGCAATCCCAGGGTCTAAGAAATGAAACTTGAACTTGATATCAAGACAATTGTGTTTATTTGTGCGACAGTTGCCACCGTTTGCGGTCTCTATTACACGACTCAAAACAGGCTAGATAATCTCGAGGCCCGTGTGTCTGGAATTGAGAAAGATATCGATGCACTGGATCATGGAAAGAATCGCAACAACGCCGGGAATAGCAAGCACAAGAAGAGAAAGAAGAACAAGAAGTAAAGCAGAAAACTTCCTATTTACGTGTAGGGAGAAAATTATGAGCCTTAATACTCTTGATCTGGTTGCTCTTTTGATCTTTGCGCTTACTATAGCTATCTTTTGGGGTGGTCAATGACACCTGTAGAAAAAAAATCTCTCATCGAGTTGTTGATTGAAAACGCAGAGTGTCACACATATTTTATTGACAACTATGATTATAATCTTTTTGTAGGCGATGAGGGCAGCCAGCTATCTTTTTCTAATGCTATGCGAATAAAAAGAGACAGCGATCACATTGCCATAGTTAGAAAACTTGATGGGCAGTGGCATGTCAAGCTGATCTGCCCGAAACATTTTTACCTTCTGGATGCACCCTGGACTTTTTCTGGATTCATCAAGCGTCTTTTTAAGTTTCGTGTAAACGGATGATCTTTGTTGTATAATACACGTAAGATAGGGGTACAAAATGAACCGAGATCTCTCGATTGCACAGCGTCTCGAAGAACTTACTAAAAAAATCAATGACTCCAACCAGAAAAGTACTGCCCTAATTCAAGCAGCCAAAGACCGCGGCATCAAGAGGTTCCAAAGTGCAAATGGATGTACTCTTTGTCGGGGCCGCGGCTGGACAGTGATCTGGGATACAATGGATTATCGCGATGGTTCTGCTGCAGAATATGCAGACTGTCCAGAAGAAGAATGCACACAGGAATCACGAGAGCGATCTGGCCTCTATCCCGTCAACAACAAATACGACTATAGGCGCTATTCTGTTTGGAATCACTCACGCGATCTTACAGATGAAGAAAATGAACAGATTGTTTCATTTGATGCTGAGAGTGTGAGACTTAACGATGTATTTCGAAATGTCCAGGAGGAGAAAGAGATTAGAAAGGGCAAGCTGGTTGAAGTTACGAAGAAATCTCGTGCCCGAAACTCAGCTGAGCCCGGGACAATCGGTAAAGTATTCTGGGTCGGGGTCAACGACTGGGGCACGATTAAGGTCGGCTTGATGGACACAGAAGGACAGAAGCATTGGACTACTGAGCTTTGCGCAGATGTAATCAAGCAAGTTGCCGGCGAAGAATACGTGCAGAAATACGAGGACCAGTATCCGTTATTGTGCAAAGTCGCTAAAAAGACTAATCGGGCGATCTGTGTAATGACTCCCGGGCAAAACAAATTCTCTGTTGGGGAATGGATCCCGTGGTCGCAAGTTCTAAATGCTGAGCAAGTAAGAGCACAGCTCAAGACAGGAAAAGCTGTTACAGTGATGCTACCACCTTGGCTAGCAAAGAAGAAAGGGTATATCAATGAAAAGCCCAGATGAGGAGTATAAGAAGCAAGTAGCAGTAATCATTCCAAAGTGGTGCCTCGACATGCTAGTAAATCAACTGGATATGCAATTCGATTCTCTTCAACAAGAGCAGGCGTATTACGAGCAACTTAATGATGAAGAACGCTATGACGACATTACAAAAGAGCTAGCTCTATATAGCAGTGCATTTCAGCAACTAGTTTCTCAAATCAACGATATTTAGTTTGTATGGTCGGGTGGCGGAATTGGTAGACGCGCTAGACTAAGAATCTAGTGAGATGACTCTCGTGAGGGTTCGAGTCCCTCTTCGACCACCATACAGGAGAAAAAATTTTGAGCAAAGTATTCTTTGAAGTAAGAATGAAATATAGTGTCGGAATAAAGACAACTGTGATGTGCGACAATCATGCGGCTAGATGCTCAAAGTTTCCTAAGCATTTTCTTGATTTCAAGATGATTCAAGATCCAGGCTCGCATTGCCGCTGGTGTGACAAAGATGCTTCTAGCAAACAACGTATTGCCCAGTGGGCCGCTGACAATGGAATTAATAAGATCATGACCTCAGCAGGTGCTGAGCTAACTGTCGAAGAGTGGATCGATGTGATGCTCGCAACTAGCAGCGACCCGTGAACATACCTTGCCCATATTCGCAATCGATCGCAGCATATATGTTTTTGCGACCACCGGTGATTCAACCTCGGGATTTCAAAGATGTCAAGAAGCGTCTAGACAGCAAGTCAAAAGATATTACAAAAGCTCCAGTTGAACGAAAAGATTTGGGCCAGAAGATCGATATCTACGCATAAAAATCGTAATGACTAGCCAAGAATAAAGTATTTTTTCTCCATATGTAGCTGAGTAATGGAGGAATCTCGATGGCAAAAAAAGAAGTCTCAAAAGCAATGATGGGTAAGTCTGGAAAGAAAACACGGCAGGGGAACGGCAAGGGTACAAAGCGCCCAAACCTGGGATCTACTGGCGGGGCTATTAGCAAGCGCTATAAAAAACCGTACCGAGGCCAGGGTAGATAATCCAGATTTTGTGTAAATCTTCTCGTTACAGTTTATAATAACAGCGAGGAGAAAACAAATGACCAGGGACCCACAAATTGACCAATGGAATCCCCGATACTTCACGCAAATCGGGGCTCCCGATGAAGTAGAAAAAGCCTTCCAAACGATTTTAGGTTATCTTAGCGAAGTAGAGAAGTTGTGCAACTATAAGTGCGATGCTCCGCTCCACAAGGTTTTTCAAGCGATCAATTCGCTACCACGAGATCAAAAACAGTCTACTAATAAGTGGTCTAATCGACGATTTTCTGAGAAGATGGCTCGCGTGCGCAAAGAGAAGCATGACCGGATCAAGGGTTTTGAGATCGGGCAGCTGGTAAAATTTGCGCCCCATGCTCGTCACCACGAGGAGCAAGATGGGAAGTTTGTGTGGGGCATTGATCACGTTATTGCTAGGGTGACCCGACGCAACCAGCACACAATCTCAGCAATTGAAATATCTCGCCGCGGACGGAACCAAGATGCAGAAAATCCTGCCCATTCTGGTCTTCGTTGGAGAATTTCGCCCCAACAAGATACGATTATCAATGAGTAGTTGTAAGATCTGTGGATCAAATAAGGGTTCGATATATCGACCTCACTGTTTTATGACCCTGTGCGAACCATGCTCCCAGGACACCCCAGCAAAATTAAGCAAGGGTCAATTTGATCGAATATACTGGGGTGACAGATTAGATGAGACACCCAATCAAACTAAGTCAAATTTTTACAGTGATTACGTATGTTCCACAATGTCAGTATTTGACTATATCATGGAGACAAGAGGATGACTGGAATTTTTATAAAGAATGCAAACGGAAACTTGTTTGAGAAGAGACCTGAGCACTGTCCACTATGCAACGAAAGTCTTAAAACTGCTGTAAAGATACAGCCATATGAACTCGATCAATATAATGTTGATCCCAGCGATCCGTACCTTTACAGCGTGATAGAAATTATTGACACCAAGAACAATAAGCGTGTGGGATGGAAATGCTCGCAGTGCATGTGTAATTGGTACGACAACAAGGATACAGCATGATGCTTTCATTAATTCTATCGAGCATGCTGAATACAAACGTGGTCAATCAACCAAGCCCCAATACGCAGATTTACTGCCCAGTCTTTACGACTAAGTCAAAAGCGGTTTTTGGGAAATCATCAAATCCACCCTCTCCCTACAGCAAAATCTTACAAAAAGCGATGTGTTATAATCAGATTGTTCGCCCGCTGCAGAAGATGTGTATTCTTGAAGGATACGATAAGAATCGATGTAAATCAAGGACTTTAGTATGGATTAAGTCCGGAAGGAAGCAGAAATGAAAGTAAAAGATCTCCTTAGGCAGCTTGAAGGGTGTGATCCTGAAGCTGACATCGTACTCAAGGCACAGGATGGTCGAGAGACACTCTACCACCAGAACATCCGGGTTTATGTGTACAACCCCGGGCAGCCAAATCGAAATCGAATAACCATCGACGGATACAATC
>Ga0208299_1001961_pt1 | contig 14522 bp, 6 predicted proteins | sample 15_taG_FD_184089 | JGI IMG/M metagenome (GOLD analysis project Ga0208299, IMG submission 184089) | Marine viral communities from the Subarctic Pacific Ocean - 15_ETSP_OMZ_AT15312 metaG (SPAdes) (version 2) | ecosystem: Environmental > Aquatic > Marine > Oceanic | place: Pacific Ocean | collected...
ACACGGGTGGTGTTATTTCTTCAATCAGGGGTGTAAGCGAAACTGTCGCAAACATCAGCCTAAAAGATGTTAGTGGTTTTTACAAAGAGTCAGAAGATGTGATTGGAATTACGATGGGTAGTTCGGGTGTATTTTCTAGTGCTGGCAAAAACGCCTCAGTTATGCAATTCCAAGAAGACAGATACCTCGGAACCAATACCAACAACTATCGACTCACCACAATCCTTGGTGTGTCTCGACCGACAGGACTATATGCAAACGATATTCCGAATGATGTTACTATCACGGGTGCTTCGGGAAGTGATTGCGTTGCTGTGTATGCAGACACAACTTCTGCCGGAACTACAGCCAACATCTATGTTACAGGGATCACGGGTGGGACGGCAGGAAATGAATTTGGATACACATATGGGGAAATGATTACCTTCAGCGGAGGTATAACAGCCAGTATAAATACAATCGACCCTCCGGGACTTCAAGCAGGCACAGGAACCATTCTCCATGGCCAAGGCATCACACACGAAAGCATCACCCGAAACTATGAGCAGTCGGAATTGATACGTTTTTTGCTAGACTTTGGAGATATAGAGGACAACTAATGACACAAACCAAATCACATATCCCCTTGCTGTTTGATTCGGATCCCTACTACGACGACTTTTCAGTTGATAAGGGGTTTCTTCGGCATCTATTCAAGCCTGGATATGGTATCCAAGCAAGAGAACTGACTCAGATCCAATCAATTCTCCAAAATCAAATTGAAAGACTCAGCAATCATATCTTTGAAAATGGTTCTGTCGTTGCTGGTGGTGAAGTTGTTGAAGGTCGAGTCCATTGGGTGCGAGTGTCTATAGACACTCCCATAGAAGAACTGGACACACTGGTAGGCGAAACACTCAAGAATGGTGATGATGATGCCATTTCAGGTCGAATAGTGTATACCCTTCCGGGAATCCCAGATTCGGGTGATGACGAAGGGCAAATCATATTCTTCACACCAAACACGGTGGGAACTTTTGCGCCGGATGAGAAGATCAAAATTTTCCAAACAGATAACCTAGAGACATATCTAAGTGAATTTGACGTTGCCAGCAACGAACAAACAAACGAAAATTCTGTTGGCACCAATGCAATGATGGTAACCATAAACGAAGGGTTCTTTTTCATTGATGGATTTTTTGTGTACTCAACAAAACAATCAATCGTTCCTTACAACACGACCGTGTACACCACAGACGGCGGCGCCGAAAACTCCACTCGCATTTTTTCTGATCCAACGGCATCCATCGGATTGTCAATCAGTAGAATCATACTAAACTCATCCGAAGACGAAACCCTTCGAGATCCCGCAAGCGGTTTCAACAACTTCAATGCTCCTGGCTCGGATCGGTATAAACTTGATCTAACAATCAAATCTGTGGAATTTGAGGGGTCGGTAGGGGATGCATACACTTCCGAATTCACCGACGATTACTTCGTCGAAATGATTCGTGTGGTTGATGGCAACACCACAAAAAAGATTGAGTACTCTGAGTATTCCGAAATCGAAAATACTCTAGCAAGACGAACATTCGATGAATCGGGACACTACACCATCGGTAGTCCTAAAATGCGTGTTGTTTTACATAGCAGCGCATTCGATATTTCCGATGATGATAACAAATTCGCAGTTGGAATCGACCCCCACAAGTCGTATGTTAGTGGATTTGAACTTGAAACACAGGCTCCAATCTTCCTGTCCGTAAACAAACCCAAAGACACACAATGGCACGAAGCAGAAAATATCGATCTTACTCACGGAAACTACTTCGTCTTGGACGAGGAGAACACCCACTTCTTACCATACCAAGATGGTTTCTCCTCTGTCCCTGCACATAATGTCCTGCACGGGCAACGGCATTTTCTCCGCCGTGCCAATGGCGTAACTTTTGGTACCTGCAATTTGGTTTCTGTGAGAAAAGTCAATACGGAATATCGAGCATACATCAACAATCTAGAGTTGCAAGACGAATCAAACATCGGGGATGTTCATGACCTTGCTTGGGGAACAACAGCAGGTTTCGCCGCCCCGGGCGGCAATGGATCGACTGGTTCAAAAATTTCCATAAAAGAATATGGTGGTTCTCGTGGACCTATGTTATCGGGGTACAAATCCCTCCTATTCCCAACAACAGGAAACAATACAATAACCGAAGATGGCCTTGCCGGTAATAACACCAAACTAGCCGTCCAGTTGATGCATGTTGAATATAACGCTGATATATTTTCTGACCCCGACGGCTTGGTAATCACTCCGAACATCGCCTCCAGCATTGATGATTATGGGACTGATGACCCCACACCCACGGGTTTTTTGCTGGCAAATGTAGACCCCATTGTTGTTGGGGAAGACGGTCGCATTATTGACGCTTCGGTGGGTTGGGATGGACCAAATGGGAAAATAATGAAGATTTACAGCGACGAAGACGTTGACTCAGGACACACAGAACATATATCGATATTCTATTTTGCATATTTGGAATTCAACAACGCCGACAGCCCAGCGTATGGTCAGACGAAGTATAGACAACTCTCCAAGGAAAGCGGAAACAATATTGGTATCAGGTCATCTGAAATTTCAGAAATCAACGGAATCGAATATGTCGTATTTACACTTTCCCAGAGTCATGTTAGAAACATTACCAGTTTGATTGATGGTAACGGGGGAGGCTCATTTTCTGATGATGAGATTTCCGAAACAATTCTTGACGACGGCCAGAGATCTTACGCATACATACCAGCACAACTCCATGTTCCAAAATCGTTGCTGAATGGGGTCGGTGATTGGTATGAAATATCTGTGATGTTTTTCTACAACAAACATGGAGGTATAGGACCAGTAACGATTGACAGTTATCTAGACGCTGGTTATGACTACGATGACATCCCATCGTTTATCGACCGCGATTCTGGAAAATTTTACCGACTCCAAAAGTACATCGACTTTCGTCCAATTCAAAAAACCAACGGAGCGTTTCATGTAAATCAAGATTCTTATGTTTTTGGTCTACCATTTGACAGCCCAGTCGAACCTTCCCATATCAGTTACAACCGATATGTCCCACGAACCGACTCTGTTATTGTAGGTGAAGACCGTACCCTCAGTGTGGTTGAAGGAGTTTCCGGTTTGTTGGGAGAACCACCCCAATCAAATAAAAGCGATATGGTCCTATATCACATCGATATTGAACCTTACGTATTTGATTTTGAAAGAGATGTGAATGTTCGTCATATAGACAATCGAAGATACACAATGAACCACGTTGGGAAAATCAGAAACGAAAATGATATCCGATATAGGAGCGATGTCTATCGGAATCTCCTCTCTGATGCGATTGCCCGATCCACAGAAGAATCTGAGATGAAAGACACCGATGGTGTCACATGGAGCATATTCCCAATATCCGAAGGAATTTTGGTGGATGATTTTACAGGACACGCATTTTCTGATGTGTCTGGACGGGACCACAACTGTTCTATGGACAATAAACTTGGTGGACTTCATTCCCCATTTTCTGTGTCGTCTATCGGTCGAAGGTTCGACCTGAGCGCCAAACTGGTTCAATCTGAAGATATGATGGTAACGTACAAGTACGAAGACAACGGTGTATCGCCCATCGTCCGTCAAAATTCTGGAACAAGAACTATATTTCCTAACCCATACGGTGAAGTTGACTACCTTGGCTTCGTCAAATTACAACCATCATCAGATTTCTTCTACGATCAAACCAGACCTCCCTATGTTCTTACTAACACACATGGCGAAAACAATGCTTACCAGATAGGATTGTCTGCTCATCAGGTCGGACGATCATATGGTTATGGCACCACAAACAAAGAATACATCTTCCATTGGTTTGGTTTCGCGGACAACACATTTCAATTAGGAAATGTTGATCCACTAAACCGAGAATACGTGTCTCCTATCATAAACCAAACTAATCGATACCCAGACCGAATTATACGTACAGTTGGCGATAGGTCTGTGGACGAAAGCGTTATTCCTTATATGAGAGATGTGGACATAGATTTCGATGCAACCAATCTTTTTCCGGGCTCTACGGTATACGCCTTTTTTGATTCTGTGAAGGTCGGAAACGAAGAGGGTTATTCTGTCACTCATTCCGGATCGTGCGAGGGAACTATATCAATTCCAACAAGCACATTCTCTTCTGGTGAAAAGAGTTTCCGACTCATCGACCGAGAAGATAACGACAACGAACTCTCAAATACGCTTGCAGAAACAAAATTCTTTTCTCAGGGTCTATATGGAGATTCAGACAACACATCTCCATCGTATCGACAAATTGAAACTCGAAAGAGATCAGTCAATTCACCTGATATCATTGACTATACCTATGAGAGAACGCAAGAAGACAATTATTCTCCTGTGATTGGGGGAATAGAACCATTGGCACAAGAGATTGTTGTAGATTCTTCTCGATATCCACATGGAATCTACATATTCCAAATCGATCTGTTCTTTAGGGGAAGGGATCCAGATCACCCAATATCAATACAACTCCGACCAATGGAATTGGGTGTTCCTCACCCAAACAAAGTTATTCCTTTGTCTACAGTTACCCGAGAAGGTGTAACAAATTACGATAACGAACCCACTGCCGCGACAGCCTTCACGTTCTCCTCGCCGGTATATCTCAAGCCAGGCAGATACGCTGTGTGTGTTATTACGAACGGTTCGGAGCATGAAATCTTTAGTGCAACTGTTGGAGAAACAATACTGGGATCAAACGGTAATGTGTTCAATAAAGACTCTGGAATAGGAATCAAAATGGGAAGTTTATTCAACCCAATCAACAACGGCTCTAGGATAGAAGATCCCAACAGTGTCTTGGCAATGAACATCTATAAATGCACTTTCGATACTTCAGAACAGGCAGAGATTACGATCAAACGAACAGGCGATGAAGAAATACCCACCCATTCGTTTATTGTTAGTGGAAATCGTCAACCTCACGGTTCTGGATTTATGCAACCCACAGCATCAGTGATGGGCATCGACTCAGAGATAAATTCTGAAATTGAATTTTCCAAAGAAGAAGTTATCAAACATACAACATCTGCCTCTATCAAATTCCCAGTGGGAAGCGATACGTCTGATATTTCTCCTATCATCGATCTAGACCGAGTAGGACTTCTATCTGTACACAGTAAGGCTTTAGCACACGACCCCACTGATACCACCTCTGCCAATATTGGAGAATTGAGAGGAACCGCAGGATCTGCTAGTAACATTGCACGGTATGTCAGTAAAAGAATGACCCTCCCAGATCGAATGGCAAACGACATGTTAGTGTGCCTAAAAGCCTATGGGAAGGTTCGTGTTTATGTGAAGACATCCAGCGGCGGAAGTGAAGACTTCGATAGCATTCCGTGGAAAGAACTGCGACCAACAGATAGAGTTTCTAGTGGTGCTGATGAGTATCCACAAGATGGAAACCAAACTACAGACGGAATTCTTCGAGATTACTATTTTCGTCCTTCTGGACCTTTGGTCTTGGGCAACTACAATACATACAGTATCAAGATTGTGCTTTTCAAGGAAGCACTCAATTGTGGACAAGGATCTTTTTCGTACGCAAAGGAACTAAGAGCAATACCTTTGTACAATAAGGAGCGGTCATGACTTCACCCCCATTCTATGATCCCATTTCCAATCTAAGCCTATCAGATACCTTCTATACTTGGTATAGAAGGACTAATGATATTGTACAGAAGTTGAATCCACTAGAAATTTATAGTATCGCTGCGAGTACCAATCCCGGAATGGATGGTTTGGAAATCAATGTTGCTCCAGATTCGGGAATAGCCACTATTGGATATGCGCTTCCTTACGATGTAGTGGGCGATCATGATTTCGAGGGAGGACTCACGTTTTCTGGAACTCTTCTTGCAATCGCGGGCGCTTCGTTTGACTGTGACGTTACATTCAGACCGAATGACGACTCCGGAGTTGTTGAATTCGTGACAGGAAATGTAAAATTTGCTGATACAGTAAATAAAGTTGAGTTCTTTACTCCAGAAGTTTTGTTCAAGAATAGCAACATTAATATCCGCAACACCGAAACGAGTATCATGGATTCGTATGTTGACTCAACCGGATCATCCTTTAGTTTATACATCAGTGCGGATGAGGAAGTTCGTCTTGCGGGCGTGTCCGCAGGCGACGGAACAGTATCATCTGGTCTGTTTCGCTGCGGAATTGCGACATCATTCATAAACGATGTCCTAATACGAGGGCAAGACGAAGACGACCCCTTCAATTTTGGTGGCAAAGAGAATCCTTCTTTCATTATCAGGGACGAAGTGGCCACAAATATTTTCTCAGATTCAACAATAATCAGGGGCATTGATGCAAACGGCAGATACCTTGAATTCGATAGCAACAACATAACGACATTCAAGAATCCGAATTATGGACATGTGAAATTCGAGGATCTGGTAAAATTTGGTGGGAAGGTTGAGTTTCTTGATCAGAGCGAAGTCATTTTTATATCCGGGGCAACAACCACATTTGAAGGAACTGTTGACTTTGCAGACACATCAGTTACAACGTTCAAAGACAACAGTCAACTAAATCTCGGAGGAACTGTTGACTTTGCAAATACATCACGTATTGATGGGACAGTTTCGTTTGCAGACACATCAGTTACAACGTTCAAAGACAACAGTCAACTAAATCTCGAAGGAACTGTTTATGATTCAGAAAATGAAAATCTGGGTGGTGGGTATGTACTGATCACAGATCCATCCGGAAAACTAAAGTATGGCGACAAGCAATACATTTGGAACACCAACGAACCAAACATTTCATATCCCCGTTCGGGAATGAGATACGAAATAGCCAATATGTCTTTTCTTGCAGGAAAAGTTGCCAATGGCGATTACAATCAAGCAGATGTCCTTCCCCTTCCAAGATATTACGTATTTTCTAGACGTTCTCTTCTACCATCAACTTGGGATAGCAGCACCTACCACGGAGCAACTCACGGCGGCATAACATTCCATCCCGGATACTATTCTATCATTAGAGCATCTGGTGCTAGTGGAGACATGACAACTGGAATTACTAGCGCAGACGGTCTTACTGCACCCAACAGGTTCGGAGGAACTTTCTCACACGAACACGCAAGAATTTATGCCTGTGGTGGATACAAAACTTTCGGTCTTCCTTATCCTGAAATGGGCGCAACTTGGAATGGACTAACCGGATGTGATGATGAGAGGATGAGCAATAAATATTGGTGGGCGGACATCAACATCTATGACGATCACAACGACCCCCTCCTAGCAGAGACTGGTTCTGGCCTAAATTGGAGTGGTAAACATTACACTTATGTTGGTGGTAAGAAGAAATTCTGGACATCGAACATGAGAATTGTGCCTTCCCTCTACACAAATTACGACAACGAAACCGCATCACGTAGTTGGTCTACTATAAGTTCCGGGGACAAATATGAAAACGGCGTGCCTATCGTTCCGGGCATCAAGTGGGCTGCGGGGTTGGACGAAGCCCATACCTCGTATTGGGGAAATATGTACAGCAGAAACCAGATGAGTTCTACAACAACAGAATCCCCAGAAATTGTATTTGAAGATCCCGTAGATCTCATTGGTGCTGAACAAATAGGTATGTATGGAGATCATATCAGCAAAAACGACACCCTCAAAATATCATCTACTCCTTATATGTGGAATGTAACCTTCGATTATGAAATTCCGGCAGGAATGAGGCTCATTTTTGGTGTGCAAGTTCAGCCATACAATCAAATGAACTGGAGAGATGCTGCTTGGGATTCATATCCGTATCATTTGGGTGGGAATACGGCTGCATTCACTGCCTTCGATGAGGCTGATGATCCCATTTACGAAGATCCCGGATATGCTATTGACGCACAACCAAGGCGGGTTATCCAAGTTCCGTCACAACTCAGAACAAGAGCAGAAACATTTGGATGTGACGAAACACACGAAATTCAAAGAATGCTCAGAATCAAGGGATCTGATTGGATCAAAAATTTGTGGAGATTTGCTTACAAAATGTGTACTGATCCAGACTCTGGATGGGAGTATCGTCAGGAGTGGTTGAATACAACAATGGACCACGACCAGATCGCGGCCGCCACCACGTTAGGAGATCTGCTCGATGAGCAAGATGGTGTGGGCATTCCCTCGATGTGGATCACGAAAGATAATTACAGCGGCACCGAGGGCATTCCCGTTCAACACATGAACACCATTGATTATGCCAACTGGAATGCTAAAAAGCAAATGTCCATTATGACTGACGGTATGTCACACGGAAGACAGTGGATTGAAGATAATTTCTCGTGGGGAATCAAATATGCATATATCAAAAATCTAACGGTTAGTTATTATCCTGATGGCCACAACGAACCCGAAGTAGAACGAGCCGCTACCATATGGGATCAATTTGATTGGTTGAATGGAGTGACAACCAACAACCAATATACAACCCCCGAGCCCGCTCAAACTGTCATCGACATCCATGGACATGGGGTGACGGCGGCGGTAAACTCCATCACAATTCCCGGCTGGCATCGAGAGTTTGGCCCCGGGGAAGACGGGGTATATTGGAACACAAATACAGCAGACTACGTAAAAGAATTTTTCAGATATGACTGGACAACCCACATCTACCCAAAGTGGGACGATCCACACATGCAGATGGAGGAATGGAATCGTATATGGTCCCTGATAACCTCACCATACATATATCCTCTGAACCAAAATGACATAGGTTGGGATTATAGTGATTGGGGTATCGCCTCAGGATCTACATTTCACTACAACACATATGGAGTAACGGGTTGTGGTAGAGATGATGGGGGATGGTTGTATGGGAGTAGATTCTCCCCCGAACATTATGGCTTCACAGAGGGTGGTGATAACGAATATGTTGCCTCTGGTGTAGAATACTCATGGTGGGGGGGAGCGACAAGCCAACTAGAAACCAACGAAAGTAGATTGTATGTCTATGGTCCATACGCACCCGGACTATCAGACCAACACACTGGTCCAGATATTCAATATTATGATAGAGTACTTCGTCCACAACTTATCCGAGAATTTCATAATGGTGGAAAACGCCCGGCAGAACTCGAAAGTATGTTCTCAGCGCCTGGCTTCCGAAAAAGAAATGCTGGTGTTGGTCATAACACTCTAGCCGGGTGGGGTGCTGCATTTAGAGTAGAATGGAAACCCGAGAACATATACGTTGGATTTGATAATCAAGGAGCAGTTTTCTCTACGTCATTCCGCGACCCAAGAACCACAGGATTTACTTCTGGGGCGTGGAACACACGAAACTGGCCAAAAGACAACGCGGAGAATCCTATCATCGAAGCCGATCGATGTATGTTCTGGGCAGACAACAGAGAAATGATCCCTTGGTGGATTTCCAACTCAAGATCCAAGTTTGACTATTTTGGTCAGTTACCTGCTGTGACTGGAGATATTTACGGCACCCATACTATGGGTGGGGCAAACGAAAATAACGCAAACAAACACAAAACACACCTCAGAGCATTCTTCAACGATGACAACAATCCCATGTTCTCACCTTTCAAGGAAGACGCAGATACCGACAAATTCGTTAGATGGACGGCGTTTGGAGGACAGAATGGGAAACATGTTCCAGAATATGAAAGAGAGGGTTTGTGGGGAAGTGGATTTGTTTACCACTCTCCAAGTATTTCAGATCAAATGATTGATCAGTATCCAGACTCAGCATTGAGTGGTGGTTATACGTACGAGGGTAACTGGCAGGTGGTGGAGGAGGCGCAGGATTATGATTCTGGGTTTGTTCTTGAAGACTGGAAGGGCAACCGATACCTAGTAGATGGATTCCATCGTGGATCCGTTTCAACTTTCGATAAACATCCACTCGAAAGTCGGAGTCGATATACCACAATAGATCTCGACTTTACACACATCGAGCCAGAAGTTTATTGGACTCCGGCACTCGGGTCCAACGATTCTACATATCCAAATGTGTATAAGCAAAATACGCAAAAAGGAAGTTTCGTTGTCCAAATCCCTGCACCCGTAGGGGCATTGCCTGATGAATTCGACGAACACGATGTTGCTAGTCATATTCTGTACATGAAAACGAAGATTCTCTCTATGGACATCCACCCCGACTGGAAAAGCACCCCAAGAGAAATATGGAGTGATACCATCAACAAGCAGTTCGTTGATCGTGGTTATTATACGGGTGGTGGTGCGTGGCAGGAAAATCCGATCGAGGTTGCTTTACACGACTATGAGGGCGATCAACAGACATCTCTATCTATTACTGCGGACGGAGAACCTAGAAACGGAAATGTAGGAAATACCCACGACCATGAAATATATGCAGCAGAAGGCAGACAATCAATTTCGCTAACTCCAACAAGTATCACTATCCAACGATAGGAAACCATAGATGTCATCAAATAGATTCACCGATTCATACAGCATACTCCTCGATGGTCAGGGAAGACCATCTACGATCCTTTCTCCCTCCGCAAAACTTTCCGGGAAATTGGGGGCTGATCAACTATCGATTAGTAGTGTCAGTCTTTCTAAGGCTAGTTACTATGATTCTGTTACTCTAGAAAGAAACATTTCATTTGGATACATAATGTCTTTCGTAGACTCCTTCACCAATAGTCACAAAGAAGACATTCTCGACAACATCGATGTTTTTGAAGTAGGTGATAGTATCGATACGACAGAAAAGGAAGTTTTGACATATCTAGATTGGTTGGAAATGCAGCCTCAACAACAAATGTATGACTATGACAAACGGCGGCTCCGAACGTATGACCCATACACAAAAGTTTCAAATGGATCTGGGTTTAGTAATCTTGGAATTTCGTTTGATCCTTCGGTGATGTATGTTTTGGGGATAACACATGGTGGATCTTCGTCTGGGTTTATGCTCGGAGAAACCTTTGGTGCCGCAACAGGACCGGATGGTTTGGTTGTGGGTATTCTAGATTTCACATCTACTAGCGGCTCGTCTGTTGGTGGAATAAAAGGCTCTTTGACCGGAGGGTGTTATGCTCTGTTTATGGCAGAAGTTGGTCCAACTTCTGGTACAGCAGGAGCGACACAATTCGTAGTTGGTTCTACGGGAGCGGGCGGATCTCTTGGAACAACAGGAGAGATTCAGTGGATACACGACATCAATAGTTTGTATATTCAGGGAGCAAAAGATTGTATCACAAAAACAATCGATGTTGTTCTCCCCCACGTTCCAATGGGAATGACGGTCGGGACTGGAAATACCGCTCATCAGATTAGAGTGTATGATCAAGATGATACCCAACTAGAAACAACAATCAAATCAATCGAAGAAAAACAAGAACGATCTGATCTCATTAGAGGATTTACCTCTGGGCATTCTTCTAACTACACATACACACCCAAGCCATTTGGTCAATACAAATATTCCAATTCATTGTCTCTGGACCCCAACACCGCAGTCTCTGGTTCTGGTTCGGAAGCACAAGAAGCATCTTTCTACCTAGCAACACAACTGACACAAAAAAGAAATTCATTCAATACTCTTGTCCGTTCTTTGATGCTACCCGGATCAGAAATCGACACCCTATACAAACTATCAGAATACGGAATTCCCGAAACATTCAGAAGACTATACGAGCAATAGACCAATATGGCAGTACCAGCATCTAGACAAGCACTCAAAGAATACTCACTCCGACAACTGGGCGCACCAGTCATTGAAGTGAATGTGGATGATATCCAAGTAGAGGACGCCATCGATGATGCATTGCAATTCTTCTCGGAGTATCACTTCGATGGGGTGCAGAAGACCTACCTGAAGCACGTTATCACCGAAACCGATGTGACCAACGAGTACATCGACACCGATTCGTTAGACAGTCGAGTCGTGAGCATTGTTCGGATGTTTGAGTTGGCAACCCATTCGATGAACATGTTCGATGTCTCGTACCAACTCGCTCTCAATGACTTCTTCGGTACGTTCACTCCGGGAACAATGACAAACTACACGATCACGAAGCAAAATATGGCGATGATCAGTCAAATTCTAGATCCCGCAAAGAACTTCCGGTTCAGTCGAGTGACCAACAAACTCTACATCGATATGGATTGGGCAAACGATGTCAAGGTGGGCAACTACATCGTCATCGAAGCATACACTTCTCTCGATCCACAAACATATCCAGAGATCTATAGCGACCGACTTCTCAAGAAGTATGTCACTGCACTCATCAAGAAGCAATGGGGAATGAACCTCATCAAGTTCGAGGGAGTTGCACTTCCCGGTGGTGTCTCGTTCAACGGCGGAAGGATTCTAGACGAGGCAAAGGAAGAGATAGATAAGATCGAAGAACAGGTGGGAGATCTGTACGAACTACCTCCAGACTTTATGGTGGGTTGATCAATGGCTACAAACTCATACTTCAGACCAAGTAGGACAGATCAACGACTTATCGAAGATCTCGTCATCGAGTCCATCAAAATCCACGGACACGACTTTGTGTATATGCCCCGAACTATCGTCAAACTCGACGAGTTGTTTGGTGAAGATGTGCAGTCGAAGTTCGACGATGGACTCAACATCGAGATGTACGTAGAATCAGTAGATGGCTTCGAGGGTGAAGGAGACTTCATCTCGAAGTTTGGTCTTGAGATCCGTGACACCGTGTCTCTGTCTGTCTCGAAGAAACGATTCAAAGAAGTGGCGGCACAGATAGACGCGCCTGCGATGGCGCGCCCACGCGAGGGGGACTTGCTATACTTCCCTCTCAGCAACGGCATCTTCGAGATCAAGCACGTTGAACACGAAAATCCTTTCTATCAAGCAGGCAAGAACTACGTCTACAAACTCTCCTGCGAACTCTTCCAGTACAGCCAGGAAGAATTCGACACAGGGTTCACAGTCATCGACAATGTGGATGTGAATCTTCGAGACTATGCATTCAATGTCATCCTATCATCTGGTACAGGGAACTTCCTTGTTGGCGAAAACGTCTATCAGGGAGGATCCTTCTCTACGCACACTTTCTCAGCCGAAGTTCTCAAATGGACTCTATCTACCAAGACTCTACAAATAGCGGGTGCAAGTGGTTCTCTGGACGCTACAGGAGGTCTGACGGGACAAGATTCGTCTGTCTACTATTCAATTGGTTCTACCGGAGACTCCGGTGTTACCACAGACATTCCAACAACTCCGTACACGGACAACCGAGATATTCAGATTGAGGCTGATGACATCTTCGACTTCACGGACACAGATCCTTTCTCAGAGGGCGGATATTGATGTTTGATACCTTCTACAACAAGTCGATCAGATACCTCACCGTTGCATTCGGTTCGCTGTTCAACAACATCTACGTCCAGAGATTGGATGGGGACGGGAACGAAACAGAGAGAATCCGAGTGCCTCTCGGGTATGGACCCAAGCAGAAGTACATTCGACGATATGCACTCGACATCGATTCTGGTCTAGAAACACCAGACACACAGGTCACTCTCCCCCGAATATCTTTCGAGATGACAGGGGCTGCTTATGATCCCACTCGTAAAAGGAACACACTACAGAAACGATATCGGGTTGGGGCAAGCAACGATACCACCTATCACAACTATGTTGAAGTGCCATATGACTTCTCGTTCTCGTTATCTGTGCTGACAAAGTATATGGAAGACGGATTGCAGATCACGGAACAGATCCTTCCTTACTTCACTCCCGAATTCAACATCACAATCAACATCAATGAAGTGAACCAGAAGATCGACATCCCAATCGTGCTTGATAGTTACTCCATCACAGAGGACTACGAAGGAGACTTCGATGCACGACGGCTCATCTCGTTCGATATGGAATTCACCGCGAAGTCTTATGTGTTTGGTCCAGAGAAGAGCAGCGACATCATCCAGACTGTCAGCACGACCTTCTACGACACCGAAGAGTTCGCTCTCAGTGGTCGAATCACGGGAGTCAGTGGAGCAACACAGTCACTATCGAGGATCAGCGTCGGAGTCAGTGGTCCGTCTGGTGCAAGTTCTGGTATGGACAACTTCACAGCCTTCACCGTAGAAACTCTGGTCCTCGGTGCATCAGGAGGTCTTACATTATGAGTGACGTAGACAAGAACCTATCGGAAGAATTCAACGTAGATCCAATAGAACCTGTAGTCGAAAAAATTGAAGTTATCGAAGGAAAATTGGAATTGTCTAAAGATTCTGAAAATCGTATTTCAAAAATCAACGCAAACTCAGATTATGATTTGGTCCGCCAAAACCTGAAGGATCTCATCGACCAAGGCAAAGTTGCCATCGAGGGAATCCTTGACGTAGCAGGTGAAGGTGACTCCCCGCGTGCGTATGAGGTAGTCTCCCAACTTCTCAAGAGTACTTCGGAGGCGAACAAAGACCTTCTCGATCTACATAAGAAGAAGAAGGAA
>Ga0208299_1001962_pt1 | contig 14504 bp, 16 predicted proteins | sample 15_taG_FD_184089 | JGI IMG/M metagenome (GOLD analysis project Ga0208299, IMG submission 184089) | Marine viral communities from the Subarctic Pacific Ocean - 15_ETSP_OMZ_AT15312 metaG (SPAdes) (version 2) | ecosystem: Environmental > Aquatic > Marine > Oceanic | place: Pacific Ocean | collected...
TTTCTTCTGGCGTTGTTGTGGGGGCTGAGGGTTATATTTAATGTTTAAAAAAAATAATCGCCCCGTATAATGGGAGAGTGCTAGACGTTGTTACGAGGTATGTTCCATTGGTGGCGGGGTTGATGTATACGTTTGTGGGAGCGGCGTATATTATGAAGAAGGACTATGGCTGGGGCATTGTATGGATATCGTATGCTACGGCGAATTTTGGGTTAATGGTGGTAGGCAACCAGTGAAACTAGTGTAATAGAAACAAATGAGTCTAAGGTATAGCGAATTTCCTGTATATATTGGGTCGGCGGGGGGTGCGCCCCCTCATGAGGAGGATAACTATGTGCCAACCACAAAAGTGGATGTAAGTTACAATACAACTCACAGCCCCAAAAGAAAGCTGGGGAGCGCAATTGCGTCTGACGACCAATTTGGGTTTGGTGGAGCGTTGACTGCGAACATTTCCGTTGGTTGTATAATCCAAACGGGGCTGGCAGGGGGATTTGACTTTTTAGCGGACGCCAACCAAGATGATTATGTTACTATTAGAATAGGACACAATCAATTCAACAAGTGCTATGCGACAGATGCATCTGTGAACGTGGAACCATTTACCCCCGTTTCTTTGGATGCTAAATTTATTTCATTAGATCCTCCTACGGGTGAGCAGATTTCGGGCGATCCGACCCCTTACCGTGGTAACGAGATTCCACTTACAGGGGACGCTCTAGTTTATGGGCATACGGTTGTAATTAGCGATGGTGCGAATATCTTGAATGATGTCCAATCTAGTATGAGTTTCAGCAGGACATACTCCAGAACCCCAATTTACCAACTTGGGTCCATCAACGCAGACACGATGCTCTTAGATGGTGTTGAAGAGGAACTGTCGGTTAGTTCTACTGGTGTCGAAAGCCTGATTGGGTTAAGCGGGGATAAGTTAGGGGGAACCCTTCAGCTTTATATGGTGGGTGTAGGGGTGGGTATTTCGTATCCCGTGATACCAGACTTAATTAATTTCCCCGCAGGAGCGCGGGTTCTGACGGAGAGCTATGGGGTTGCAGGTGGGGACACTGTTTCTACCCAAGCGACAATAAAACAGGTTAAATTGTAGTTTACGTGTAAATATCTATAATGGCACGTAAAGACTTGTCTAATATTGAGTTAACGCCGCATTTTCATCACTCCATCAAATTTAAAGAGAGGAAGTTCAAGTTTACCCCAAAACAGAAGAAATTTCTGAGCACTCTTTTAAACCCCACCGTTAAAGTTCTTTTTGTGGCGGGGCCAGCGGGATCGAGTAAAACATACATGTCCCTTTATGGGTGTTTGAGACTTTTAGCAGAGGACGCCAATAAGGAGCTATTATATGTGCGGAGTATTGCAGAAAGTGCAGACAAGGGGCTAGGGAGTCTTCCTGGAGACATAACGGATAAGTTTGATCCTTTTTCGATGCCCCTGTATGATAAGTTGGACGAAATCGTTTTTGAGGGCGACACAGCCTTTCTCAAACAACAAGGGCGTATTTCAGCGATCCCGATAAACTTTCTTCGTGGAGCGAACTGGAACAACAAGTTAATTGTAGCAGATGAGGCTCAGAACTTCACCTTCAAAGAATTGACTACGTTAGTTACCCGTATCGGTGAAGAAAGCAAGCTGATTATAAGCGGAGACTTTATGCAAAGTGATATTAATGGGAAAACGGGGTTTGGTGAGATGTTTGATTTGTTTGGGGATGAAGACTCTATTGAGAATGGCATTCACTCCTTTAGGTTTAACCGTAACGACATTGTGCGTAGCAAAATTTTAAAATTTATCATTTCTAAATTAGAAACATACAAACCTGTGTAATATCATATGTATATAATCAAGAGCAAACGTCAACGCGACAGCGGCGAACAGCTTCTATACTCACAGGACTAGGATCTTGTTTATTTTAGAAAAAAACCCTAAATAACATATAAAATAATAATGAGCCATCTATTTTGTCATAGCTGCGGAGGCAAGCTTTCTTACAGTCATGCAAAGCCAAATTTTTGTGGAAAGTGCGGACAGCAATTAAACATGAGTGCAACAACTAATATTGCTGCGGCGGCGTCTACGGTTGAAAAGTCAGTAGTTATATCAGAGAATGAAACAGACGCAACATCTGTTCCTCATATTTCTGATTTTCAAGTTGAATATAGCGCGGGACAACGTTCTGTAACTTTAGGTTCATTAATTGGGGAGCAAACCCCTCCCGATTACCAAAAGAGCAAAAGGGCTCTCTCAGTTAATGAATTTATTGATGAAAAGAAAAAAGAAAGGTGAATATACCTACGAAGATTTTTCGGACATCATAGATGTCGCCATAAAAAAGCAGCAGTATAAGTGGAGGCTAAATGCTGTTAAGTGGTTCGACTTTGAAGACGTAGCTCAGATAATAAAACTACACATATCCAAAAAGTGGCATATGTGGGATCAAGAGCGTCCACTGGAACCGTGGATAGGACGTATTATTTCTAATCAGATGCGGAACCTGATAAGAAATCATTATGGAAATTATGTGAGGCCCTGTTCTAATTGTAAGTTTGCGTTAGGGGAGGGTTGTTCTTTGACAAAGAGCAGAAAACAAGACTCTACCTGCACATCATATTTGAAATGGGAAAAATCCAAGAAATCAGGGCTAGAGTTAAAAACGCCTCTATCTACCGAGGACTTTCCAAAGGAGGTGCAGGGTAGGCCGTATGAGGATTTTGATTTTGGTTCTTCTCTGAAAAAGCTTAATTTTTATATGGAGATCAAGTTGAGCAATAATCACTACGTTGCCTACCGCATGTTGTATTTTGAGGACAAGACCGAGGAGGATGTGGCCCGTTTTATGGGATATAAGATATCACCCCAAAAAAGCAAGCTAGGATACCGCCAAGTTAAAAACCTTAAGAAAAAGTTCCTAGAGTTAGCTTTAGAAATCTTAAAAGAGCAAGATATCATAAAAGATGGACCTGAGTAAAGAACAGAAGGATTTTTTGCGAGAAAACGCCGCTCGGATTCCAGATTTAATCGACTTAACGAGACAGTGTTTCAATAGGAGTGATTTAGACGGTCGTTCGAAGGAGGGGAGAGCAGTAAGAAAATTCTTGGCCGATAATTCTATAGAATATAGGACGAGGGAGAAGCTTCCTGTCGAGGCAGTTGAGTTTACCCAAGAGCAAAAGGATTTTATTCTTGATCAGGCCAAAGACGGCCTTTCTTCTTTGGGGATTGCGCGGATCGTTTTTCCTGATCGCCAAGTAGGGCCGTTAAGCGCAGAACAAAGAGCGGTGCTCGCAACAATTAGAGAAGTAAATCCAGACATTATGCCATCTCAAGATAGCGGAGCATTGACTTCATACATTCCACCGAAGGCTGTTTCCCGAATCATCAAAAAAATCAATGATGCTACTGGAATTGGATTAGAAGAGGCAAAAATCAACAGACAAAAACAAATTTGTGTTGAAAGGCTTATGGTAAATCTGTCGAATTCTAGATTTCTTAAAATCATTAACAACTACCTTAATGAAGGGGACAGGGTGTTGTTCGAGCATGAGTTCATTCGTTTGACTTGGGACAAACCTGATTTGACGGCGGATGAGATTAATTTGTATTTAAATGTCTGCAAGGAGGTGATTAATTTGGAGGTAATTAGCGGCAACCTTAATAAATTAAATAACATGTTTGATGAGGCTGACGAACAGGCGGAAATGTCTATACGTCTTGCTGAAATCATCAAAGCAAAGAGTTCGGAGTATCATCAGTGCGAAACTCGCATCGAAAACCTTACGAAAAAACTTCAGGGTGACCGTGGCGAGCGAATGAAGAAAATGCACAAAGAAAACGCTTCGTTTCTCTCTATCGTCCACCTTTTCCAAGAGGAAGAGGAAAGAAAAACGATGATAAGGATAGCAGAGATGCAAAAAGAAGCAGTAAAGCAAGAAGCCGAAAGATTAGAGGGAATGGCAGAGTGGAAAGCAAGAGTTTTAGGAATTGGTCAACAAGATGTCTTATGATTGCAAAGAGTGTGGGGATTCATTTGATTCTTTAAGGAGTCTCCACGCACATATAAAAAAACACGGGAAGTTTCTCGGGGATTACTATGTGGAGTATTTCGCACGAAGAGATAAACTAACACAAGAGCTTCTCCCATTTAAAAAATACGATCAGTATTTCGCTGCTGACTTTCTCAATAAGGACAATATGGAAAAATGGTGCGACAAGGCACCTTACGAAGAAGTCAAAGAATACATAATAAAAACCCTAGGACAAAAAAAAGAAGACAAGAAACTAAAAGGAGGACCACCCTCCGTTTATTTGCAAACAGCAGAAATTCCCGATATAGACGTATGCAAGAAGGTTTTCGGAAGCTATGCCAAAGCCTGTAAGGAGTTAAGCATGGTCCCGATGCTGGCAGGACAGCTACCAAGTGAATTTAAAAACGATTACTCAAAAACAACTATCCTTGTGGATACAAGAGAGCAGAAGCCCTTGTCTTTCAGTAATTCAGAGTCCCTTAAGTTGGATGTGGGAGATTACGGAGTTGGGGGAGATTTATATGACTATACATTCGTGGATAGGAAATCATACCAGGACTTCTGTGCAACTATAACCCACAGTTATAACCGATTTGTAAAAGAACTTAAAAGATGCAAGTCTTTGGGGTGTTATTTATTTGTGGTAGTGGAAACCTCTTTCGGAGACATGGAGGGGGAGAATAGGCGGGGGTATAAAAAGTTCAATCTTGATTATGTCTACCATATGATGAGACAGATCCAAGCTGAGTATTCTGATTGCTGTCAGTTTATATTTAGCGGCTCGCGAGAAAAAAGCGAAGAGCTTGTGCCCAAGATTCTTGTTTTAGGAACGAAACTCTGGAAAGTAGACGTTCAATACTTTTGGGATAAACAAATTAAAGATTATGGCGTGGATAGAAGGAAAACAAAAACTAAGTCGAGAGTTCAAGGATATAAACCAGTTAATTCTAGGCGAAGAGGGATATTTAGAGGAAACTGAGGCGAAGATTTTGCTTTATAAGTTTCTGAGGGAAAATCCTTCCTTTGCTTGTGAATTGTTTACTGGTGTTAAGCTATTCCCTTTTCAGCACATGGCTATTAAGGCTATGATGGACTCTGACTACTTTTTGGGCATCTGGAGTCGAGGAATGTCTAAAAGCTTTTCTACGGGTGTTTTCGCGCTTCTAGACGCTATTCTGAACCAAGGTGTCCAGATAGGTATTTTGTCTAAGTCTTTCAGACAGTCAAAAATGATCTTCAAAAAAATAGAAGACATATCTAAAAGCCCCAAGGCCACCTTTTTTTCTCAATGCATAACTAGGGTTTCTAGAATGAATGATGAGTGGGTGATGGAAATTGGTCGGAGTAGTATTCGCGCCCTTCCTCTTGGGGACGGTGAAAAACTTAGGGGTTTCCGCTTCCAGCGCATAATTATTGACGAATTGCTTTTGATGCCTGAAAAGATTTATAACGAGGTTATTATCCCTTTCTTGTCCGTGGTGGAGAACCCTACTGAGCGCCAAGAGGTTTATGATTTGGAAACCCAGCTGATCGAAAAGGGTAAAATGAAAGAAGAGGAGCGAAGGACTTGGCAGGGCAACAAAATTATTGGTTTGTCCTCCGCTTCTTACAAATTCGAATACCTTTACAAGATATATCAACAATACGAGACTTTAATTCTTAACGAGAACAAGCAGGACGGGGCGCATCGAACCATTATGCACTTTAGTTATGATTGTGCGCCCGAGCAACTTTATGATCAAAATCTGATTAGCCAATCTAAGGCTACAATGAGCGATGCACAATTTGAGAGGGAATTTGGAGCGATATTTACAGATGACAGTTCGGGCTACTTTAAGGTCAGTAAAATGGCCAGCTGCACCCATCCAGATGGAGAGGGTCAGTGCGTAGAGGTACATGGTAATCCAAAAGACGAATATATTTTAGCCTTTGACCCTTCGTGGTCTGAAAGTGAAAGTTCTGACGATTTTGCGATGTTACTTATCAAGCTTAATAGGGACACAAGGAAGGGGACTGTGGTTCATGGCTATGCTTTGGCGGGAGCTAATTTAAAAACCCACATAAAGTATTTAGCCTTTGTTTTGACTCACTTCAACGTGGTAGCAATCGTAGGCGATTACAATGGCGGTGTCCAATTTATCAACTCCTGTAATGAAAGCGAGATCTTTAAAAAACTGAATATCCACTTGGGTGTTATTGAGGCTGAATTAGATAAGGCTCAGGATTACGAAAAAAACCTTCGCAAATTAAAACATCAATATAATCTTAGCGCAAAAAACATTGTCTTTTTAAGAAAGCCAACTTCCCAGTGGATTAGAATAGCAAATGAATCTCTACAGGCAGCTTTTGACCACAAGCGGATATTTTTCGCGGGAGCAGCCATGAATGATGACTACCATATTCAGCGAAAGGCAAAAGTCCCTATTAAAGATTTAAAATTTATTCAAAACGATCCTAATGAAAAGGGCACCGTTGGCGCGAGAATGATTGATTTCGTGGAACACCAGAAGGATATAATGGATTTAATTAAGGTTCAATGTGCCCTTGTCCAAATTACAACTTCTTTACAGGGAACTCAAAGTTTTGATCTTCCTTTGAATCTAAGAAAACAAACAGGTGCTGGCAAGGCCCGCAAAGATTCCTATTCTGCCTTGGTTTTAGGCAATTGGGCGATGAATGTTTTTTATGACATGATGTCTGATGATGTGGCTGATATCCAAACTACCTTTACTCCAATGTTCATTTCTTAACTTTTAAAAGTTGAAAGTTAACTTTGGGGTGTAATATGGAATACATTCCATGGCTAAAAGAAAATATACCAAACGCTCAGAATATTGGAACCAATTTGATGCTAATGAGCACCCCTCTCTTCCCCCAAAAGAAGAGATGACGCCCGAACTTTTAGGAGAACCCTTCTATACTTCGACCGCCTCCTATGAATATATTTCTAAGGCGCGGCGACAAGCAATGACCAATCAAGGTTTTAAGGGATCGCGGACCAACAGGGTGGCTTACAACAACCCGAAAGATAGATTTTCTAGCATTAGAGTAGGAATGCTCCCATATGAGTATGCCTCTGATGGAGTTACGGCTAGAGACGGTATTGAGCTGTGTCAAAAAGCTTACGCAAATGTAGCAGTTTTTAGAAATGCTATAGATATAATGTCGGAGTTTACCAACACTGATATTTATTTAGAGGGTGGGAGTCGCAAAAGCAGAGAGTTTTTCTACGAGTGGTTTAAGAGGGTTAATATTATTAACCTAAAAGACCAGTATTTCCGCGAATATTACAGGAGTGGCAATATCTTTCTTTATAGAATAGATGGAAAATTCAAAGCCGAAGACTATGCGAAATTAATAAACCAAGTGGGGTCCATAAATGCTTCTACAAATAAAATTCCTCTTCGATATGTTTTGCTCAATCCTTTTGATGTTGTAGCTAGAAGGGCCACGACTTTTACTTATGGAGGGGCTTACCAAAAAGTTTTATCCGAATATGAAATAGCTCGTCTCGCTAGCCCCCAAACAGATGAAGATTTGGCTATTTTCCAAGGACTCGACCCCGAGGTTCAGGGGATGATACGAGACGGTTCTTATTCTGGGGTGGGCATCCACATGAATTTAGATCCCAAGAGGCTTTCTTATTCTTTTTATAAGAAGCAGGATTATGAGCCTTTTGCCATCCCGTTTGGATTCCCTGTTTTGGAAGACATTAATGCCAAACTGGAATTGAAGAAAATGGATCAGGCTATTACCCGCACGGTAGAAAATGTTATTTTGCTTATAACGATGGGGGCTGATCCAGATAAAGGAGGCATTAACCCCAATAATATGGCGGCAATGCAGAACCTTTTCAAAAATGAAAGTGTGGGGCGCGTATTGGTTTCCGATTATACTACTAAGGCGGAATTTATCATTCCAGAGCTTAATTTGGTGTTGGGGCCAGAAAAATACCAGATACTCAATGATGACATTAAACAAGGTCTCCAAAACATTGTGGTTGGGGAAGAGAAGTTTAATTCTACTCAGGTAAAGGCTCAAATCTTTATTGATCGTTTACAAGAGTCTCGTTATGGGTTTTTAAATGATTTTCTTAATCGCGAAATCAAAAGAATTGCTAAAGACCTTGGTTTCCGATCATGGCCTGAGGCGAAGATGAAAGATATTGACATGAGAGATGAGGTGCAGCTTATGAGGGCTTCTACTAGGCTTATGGAGCTGGGAATCATTACTCCCAAACAAGGAATGGAAATGTTCCAGAATGGGAGATTCCCCGACTCAGAAGATCTTGTCAGTGCTCAAAAGGACTTCGTGGAGGAAAGGGAAAAAGGTTATTACAATCCTATAGTGGGGGGCGTTCCTGTTATTGCCCCTGCTGGTGATAAGGCGACTGGTCCCAGAAAGGAGGCGGGTAGGCCAGAGGGGACTACTGATATCCCTCTCGCTGAAGCATCCTACTCTAGGGCTAATATACAAACCACGATTTATGAGATTGAGAGTTTTGTTGATGAAGCCAAGGCGAAAATGCTTAAAAAGCTGAAGGCTGAAAAACTTAGTGAGTCTCAAGAGGAGATGGTGAATAGTTTATGTGAGTCCATCGTGTGCTCTCAGAGCAAAGAATATTGGGGAGAAACCCTAGAATCGTGTGTAAAAGATTTTAACAAAATAGAGAGCCTTCAGCCTTCTAAAGGGGTTTTGGACATTTCAGCAGTACATTCTTTAGAGGTTTATCCAGCAGCAATCTTATATCATAGCCATGAAACAACTGGAACGACAAAAAGTAATAAACTATAAGTATACCACCACTTTTGAGTCTCCGCTCTTGGCGTGTGAGATTAATGAATCCTCATTAATTTCTAAGGCATCCCTAGAAACTTTAGCGCCCCTTGTCCCCACTGATATTGATTATGAGAGCAATCTAGACTTGTTGGGGGTGGCATTTAATGCCGCCGTCGTAAACAAGTTCAATAAAAATGGAGATGGGATGAACGCAGCCACAGCTGTAGAATATACAAATAATTTTATCCACAAGCCCACTAATATCGAACACGACAAGCATAAGATAGTGGGACATATAGCCGCTGCGGGTTATAGTAAATTTGGATCTAACGAATTGCTGTCTCAAGAACAAGTAAAAGACACCACAGAACCATTCAATATCGCCTTGGGTGCCGTTTTATACAAAACGATTAATGAAAATTTTACCATTTTGGTGGAAAAATCTCTTGACCCCGATGATGCTGCTTTTCAGAAGGTTTCTGCAAGCTGGGAAGTTGGGTTCAATGATTATGTTTTGGCAGTGGGGAGTGACGTTTTAAGTGAGGCTAGAATAGTGGCAGATCCTGATGAAATTTTAGAATTACAAGGGTTTTTAAGAAGTTGTGGAGGCAATGGGACGACAGATGAGGGTGAAAGTGTTTATAGATTAATTATGGGCGATATTTATCCATTGGGTATTGCATATACGCTTAATCCCGCCGCAGACGTAAGGGGACTATATGGTGGAAATCCCTCAAAAACCCAAGTTTTTATAAACGATAAAAGGGATAAAATTTCACAAAACAATAAATTAAATGTAAACAACCAAAAGAACTTTATTAACATGGAAATGGAAAAGACTCTTAATGAACTTAAAGAACTTCTTTCTGAGAAGAAATTCTCCAAAGAAGCGGTCGCCTCGATGACTGACACTTTTGCTGAAGCTATCCGTGAGCGGGATGAACAATACCGCAAGGATATCGAAACGCAAAAGGCAGCTAAAGAAGGCGTGACGAAGGAATACGAGGAATTAAAGTCCTCCGTTTCTGAGCTGGAAGAAAAACTAAATGCCGCTAATGAGCGTATTTTAGTTTTTGAAAAAGATAAAAAAGCCGAAGAGGCCGTCGCATCTTTTAATACATATATGGACAAATTGGACGAAAAGTTTGAACTCGATGACCAAGATCGCGAGTTTCTTGCTACCGAACTGAGAGGTCTGGAAGATGCAGAGGCTTATGAAGCTTTTGCCTCCAAGCTTGAAGTTTTATGGAAGCATAAAAACAAGGAAGTCCAAGCAGAGTTCGACGCGCAAATCCAAGCCCGCATTGATGAGGAAGTGGCTAAGAGAATTTCCACTGCCTCTACTGAAGAGGTGAAAATTGAAGAGGCTCTTGACGCAGCCGAAACAACCGATTCGGATGTTTCTAACTCTAACGAAGCTGTCGCATCTGAGGAGAAATCCTTCCGAGATAAGTTTAAAGCCGCCTTTTCCCGCGACAATATTGAAATTTCTTAATTTAACCAAAAAAAATTATGGCATTACGCATTCTACCATTCAGACAATACTCTGATCACGATGTCGTGAACCTCTATTCTGTCATTGACAGTGATGTGAACGACCAAACGACCGACGCGGGGGCTGGCGATGCTGGCCTCTTCGTAAAGGTCTCCGCTGGTAACTTCGATGCTGATCCGATTACCTATCAAACAAACAGCTATCTCGGTAAAACCGATTATCCGTTTGTTGGTACTACGGAGATGTATCCTGAAGTTAATCTTAAGATTACAGGTTCTACTTCAGGGGATATTCCCCTTGGTCTTACCCTGTATCAAACGGCCAAAAAGGACGAAAACGACGAGAAGTTGCTTTACCATCCACAAAAAGCCGCCGAACTCCAAGCCATGCTTCCAGGGCAGGCAGTTCCCGTTCTAACGAAAGGGATTGTTACTTTGGCGGCTGAAGCTTTCGACGGGACTACCGCAAGTTATACTCCAGGAACTGCTATCATTACTTCTAATAATACTAATGGCAAGATTACTGGTGCGACTCGGGGAGACTCCAAGACTTTTGGACACGTTCTAGGCACGGGCACCCGCTCTAATGTTGGAATCACCACTGACCAGTTCTCTGGTGATTATATCGTTGTATCTTTTGATTGTAACGCCACCTAAAACTAGAAAGACTTTATAATCATGAAAATTACTTTAAAAAGAACTCCCGAACAAGTCGAGCTTGTTAAAGCTATGGCTTCTCGTAATCGGAATGTTGCATACGAGGCTCAAGTGGCCCTTGCTGAATTCATCGGACCAGTTTTGGCCGAAGTGCTCAACAATGCCCCTACCGTGAGCAACCTGTTCCAATCACTTCAATTCGATGCTGATGACAATCCAAGCATCCCTCTTGATCTCTACTACGATATCGCTGACGAAGATTACGTCAGGGTTTGGAGTCAGAATCATGCAGGTGGTCTTCCTAGCAACCAAGTGCTGCCGACCGCTTCTGAACTGAAGCTGTCTACTTACAGCCTTGATTCCGCAGTTGATTTTGATCGGCGTTACGCGGCCAAAAGCCGTTTAGATGTTGTGGGTAAGACCTTTGCTCGCGTTGCACAAGAGATTCTTCTTAAGCAGGAGCGGACTTCCGCTAGCCTTCTTATGACCTCTCTTGCTGGCGCTACCATTAAGACTTCGCCGCTAACTGCTGACGTTCAAGTTTTCAAGGGAGCAGTCGCAGATGCCTTCCTCATGGATGACGTTAACAACTTGTTTACTCTCGCGAAGCGCATTAATAGTTCGTGGATCGCAGGAACTCCTACTTCTCGCACTAAAGGAATTACAGATATTATCTGTTCTCCTGAAGTCGTGGGCAGTATCCGCGCCATGGCTTACAATCCTGTAAATACACGGGGTGGCCGAGGAGACGCAACTGCTGGAAATGGAAGCACTGCCTTTCCTCTGGCAGCTACCGACGAGGTCCGCAACGATCTTTACAGGAATGCTGGTATTAGCAGCTTCATGGGTCTGAACATCTTGGAATATAACGAGATGGGTGAGGGCCAGAAGTTCAATACGCTCTTTGATACCGCTGCTGGTAGCACTGCCTATACCAAGTGGGATGGCACTGATTCAGGAGCGTTCGCTGCTACTGATGAGATTGTGGTGGGTATTGACCGCACTCGCGATTCTCTTATCCGCGCCGTTGCTACGGACGCTGATAGTGGAAGCGAATTCACCTTAATCGCTGATGATCAGTATAGCATCCGTCAGAATAAGATCGGATACTTCGGTTCTGTCGAAGAAGGCCGTGTCATTCTTGATAATCGCGTTCTCTGCGGTGTTATTGTTGATCGTGCTTAATAGAAACCCTTCTATAATAAAAAAAGGCCGCTCCTTCGGGGGCGGCTTTTTTGTTGTAATTTATTAGTTAAGTGTATATAATATTGTATGGCTAAGAAAAAAGCAGCTAAAAAGAAATCGCCCCCCTTCAAGGAAGTAACTACGGGGCAGGAGCAACCTGCGAAAAAAGGTTTGCTGGAAGAGCTGGAAGAGCTTAGAAACAAAGGGGAAACGAGTAGCGCTCGCTACCAAGAGGTATTAAAAGAAGTAGAAGTCATCTTCGGAGCGGGAGAAACCAATTCTTTTGGGACCACTGATATTAATATCCTAAAAGGAAATCTTGATGAAATGAGCAAAGTTGAGTTGCAAGAGTTGTGCAAAAAGGTGGGCATTAACCCTTTCTATGAGAAGGATATCGTTATAGGTAACATCTTAAGAGAATTCCGCCGTTTACACAGCGGTAGTATCTTTACAGCCCCACAGTCTATTCCTACGCCCGAGCTGAACCCAGAGAACCCCAAGCATAAAGAAATTCTTGATTGGTTAAATAGCTAAACATAGTGTAATACACTATATGCCCAATGTATTAGAAGATCTCGCTTCGGGAATTGTGGTCACTGAATTTGATAGTGACACAGGGATAGCTACAGTTAGCGCTGTGAGCGGATGGTTATATGAAAACCTTGGTCAGGCTAACACTTATTTATATACTGATTTCAGTGGCGAGGGGGCTAGTGGAACATATGGGGTAATGGATATAGAGGCCCAAAATGTTCTCAAAGAGTTATACCTTGGTAATTACTATAATAAGCAGGCGAGAAATGCTCTCAGAGGCATTGCAAGTTCAAGCGTGAGTGGAGATAACGTTTTGTCGCTAAAGGACGGAGAAAGCGCTGTAACGTTCGTTAACCGTAATGAGGTGTCGAAGGTCTATAGAGGGCTTGCAAACGATTGTATGGACAAGGTGACGCAATTGGCGGCACAGTATAATATCTACCAAGCACAGCCCCGTCAATTAGGGGGCATAGATGCCAGTGGGTATGCGACACCCTACCCTATCACATAGCCCCTTTAATAGCGGCGTGATTTTTCAAGTATTCAGCGCGAAGTGCTGGCAAATTTGCATTCGGAGCCTGTCTGTCTGCCGTGTATTTTTTCTTTAGCTCCTCAATAGTTTGAGGGGTCGCGCTTTTAGGGGTCTCCTTCTTAGGAGCTTCCTTTTTTGGAGTTTCCTTTTTTGGAGTTTCCTTTTTCGTTGCGGAGACCTTCTTCGCGGGGGTTTTCTTCGATGTGCTCATTTTAATTTACCGTCTTCAGTAAAAAAATCCCTATAGTCATGGCCGTCATTTAAGCACCTGTACTTGGGTCTTCCATTATAACCTTCGGGCCAGCTAGGATCGCGCCCCTCATTAGAGGGGGCTGGATCAGGCTTCTTTTTCTTTGCGCGTGGAGGAGAAATCTCTTCTTCTCCGTGAAAGTCTTTGAAATTACTCATTTATCTTAAGCTTGGAAGATTTTATTACCGTTATTTCCGCTCATGAAGAAGCCAGCGGTTTGATCCTCTGGGCCACCAACTTGTGCAGAGAAGGTAAGGTCAACAGTCTTATTAGATCCGATGCTGGAAGAGAAGGATTCGCTGTCGAGCTTGGCTTCTTTAAGCCAATATCTTACAGCATAATTATCATTAGAGTCCTTAAGGTCAATCCTGATATTTTGTGCACCAGACTCCAACACTTGTGAGAGGTTGGCCCTCTCTACATCGTTAACGATAGCGCTAATAGACATGGTGGAGTTAACAGGGAAATCTACAGAACGAGCAAATGGAAATTTACTTCCAAGTTTTTGGATTGGGGTCCGAGAAAGAGGCAGACTCATCGAAACACTTTGAACGTGTGCAGCGCCCGCTCCCCCCAACTCAACCATCGTTTCTCCCGAAACGTTCTCAAAAGCGCAGGTAATATCTCCTGGGCGCAAGGCGTTAATAACTGCGTTAGTGCTATCAGCTGGTGCTCCCCCTGGAGTTTGTGATGGATCTGGCAGCGCAGTAATTACTGGGTTAAGAGAGGTTCCATCTGCTTGATTAATTGCTGGAGACGAAAAATTAGTCCCGCTCGTATCAGAGCGCATATTTGCGCCCTCCAATGAAACTGAGATCGTGGGAAGCGCTCCCACAGAAAGATCTACTGAGTAGTCAGAAATGTAGCAATTACCAATACCAAGGATAGTATCCGAAGCGTCGAGTTGCTCCGATGGGTCTTTGTTAAGATCAACCCCATCAGGAGAAGTAACGACATAAACGTTAATTCCAGAGTGAGCTACCATGTGACCAGAAGCAAAGTTGCCATCGGTATTGGGATCTTGGCTGGGCAC